>Ga0307968_1000446_pt1 | contig 29059 bp, 24 predicted proteins | sample OrgLakmetagen650_FD_201834 | JGI IMG/M metagenome (GOLD analysis project Ga0307968, IMG submission 201834) | Saline water microbial communities from Organic Lake, Antarctica - #650 | ecosystem: Environmental > Aquatic > Non-marine Saline and Alkaline > Saline | place: Antarctica: Organic Lake...
GCTCACCCTGCCCCTCCGCTTGCTCGCTCTCTCCCCCTTGCCCTGCCAGCTCATCTTCCTGCTGCCCTTCCTCATCACCACCGCTCTGGGACTGACTTGCCATGTCACGCTGCAGTTGCTTTGCACCATACTCCTCGGAAGCTGAGTCCTCGATTTCCACATCGTGCCCCTCACACACCCCTGGCAGGGGTGCGGCTGCGCGCCTAGGGCGCGCACTGCCACTGGGAGCAACACTGGCTACCTGCTGCAGGTGCTCCCGCGCGTGCGCAAGCGCTTGCAAAGAGTCAGCCTGGCAAAATTCATGATTTTAAGTGATTTTTAGATAGATTTTTATGTTTTAGGACCAGTGGGAACATGTGGGACCAGTTTCCAACTTTTTTTAACTTTTTTGGGGGGAGGTCCCAAACGAAAAATAATACTGAAAGCCGGTCCCACCCTGTTTCTGGCATGTGGCGAAAATATTTTTCCTCATAGGAAAAAATTTTTGGGATTTTACGTGTGACCGCAAAATTTTTTGTAAAAGGTGAAAATATTTTTCCCCCTTGAAGAAAAAAAATAGGAAAAATTTTGCGTGTGACCGCCACCTAAGTCCATGTATCACTTCTGTTTGCAAGAAGTATATCAGCCCGCACAATTTTCTCAAGAAGAGCATTGTTTGAAGAGAGTAAACTGTTCCAGAATCTTATGGTGCATCTGAACCAGTAGAAAAAGTTTTCTGGTGAGACTTATCTGGTCTATGGGCTGGTTTTGTGTCTTTTCTTAATGCACACCGGTTCTGTCCGAGCATTTACAAGGGGTTACAAGGGGTTACAGGGATGGCCTACAGCCCGAGACTCTGGCTGATGGCAATCGGCTGGTGAAACAAGATCAACAAGTGTCGAAAATTAGAACTTTATCTGACACAAACTTGAGGAGTCTGTATGAGTCTTGGTTCAGGAATGCATTGATCTCAAAATCAGTGATACTGAGATGACAAGCCAAGAAAGGAATAAATTCAAAGCTCGAAGGAGCAAACGCACGCAGAGTCTTAAACATTCCTTCAATAAGGTCTCTGTATCTCATGCGCAGCTCGCACACTTCAGCACACTTGCAAAAGAAAAGCACATGCTTCTCATCTTGAACTTCTCCACACTCACATTTATCACAAATGCTAGAACTACAATGCCATTTGCAAGACTTCACTCTCAAATGGTGTGCACGCAATCTGAACCTGCTGAAATTCCTCAACACATGTTTGTCCAAATCCTTGTACAAGTAGGAGGGGATAGAAAAAGGAGAACCTCTAGGACCACTCTCAGAACTCCCGCACCACTTGTGATACGTCACTGCTTTCTTGTTTACTGCGCGAGGACATGAAATTTTTAGCTTCCCTCCATACATTCAAATGTCTGAAACGCAAATCGCAAATGAACTCTTGCATGGGAACCTGTATGGCTCTCGAGCATTTACTGTTACTTTTACCAAATAAATGCGGTGTACACCTGATCGTAAATAAGTCCTGTGTGCACAATTCCCCTACCCGAACAGGAGAAAAGGCACAAGAACAACATAAGTTACTCCAGCCTTGTACCACAATTTTGCCCCACACTACCATCCTGCTAGGAGCAACAGGCTTGCCTTTATTTACAGCAGCCATATGTACAAGCAATCTCCACAGCCTTGGAGTTAGACGTACATGCTGCAGCACTCGAATACGAAACTTGCTTGCCACGCACCAGATCCGCAACAAAAGTCAATGCAAACCAGACGCGACATAAAAAGCAGCCCTTAATTTCGCGTCTGGCGGTGTGCAGAAGTCTGCCTCTTTAAGAGTGGTCCCCATTAAGGCCCTTCCTCTATTTTTCTCCAGACAGGCAGGTTTTGTGTGTCTCTGCATGGGTGTCACAATGTCTTTTTCAATTACCGTAATTATGCCCGTCCCATAAGTAAAATACATACCGTATTTACGGTATATTATAAAATTTGGTCCATCCTTCAGTAACCATGCAAGCGCCATTGCCCTGCGCGTCGCGTTGTGTTTTACCCTCTACATCAGTTCATAGCTCTGTTATATTGCCTGGAAGAAGACTCCTGGGGCCCAGATGTGGCCATCTACCAGGAAGAGCCTTGTCCTCCCCTGCCACCTCCATTACTAGTAGCAGCAGCAAGCTGAAGAGCAGCTTAGCTGGGTCCAGGCAGCAGCAGCACCAGCAGCAGCTTTCAGTCACGTGCGAAGCTGTGTCGAGCGAGGACACGCAGCTCACCAAGCCTAAGCCCAAGAGCGCGTCCACCGTGGAGGATGATGGTTTCACCATTCAAGGATTCTTTAAGTCTGAGCTCCCTGGCAAGCTAGCCATCCTCCTCAGCCTTGTCGTCGTGTCACGACTTGGGGTGTATGTGCGGCTACCAGGCGTGGATGTGGACGGTTTTGCCAACATGATGCAGAACAGCGGCCTGCTCGGCTAGTGAGTGCGCTTGCAGCACTGTTTGTTGATATTGTGCTCACACCTGCATGTCTGTACATAGAAATGCTGTCAACGTTGTGTGTCACGCGCATGCGTAAGCACACACGCACGCACGCACATGCACAGATACACACACACACACACACACACACACTCACACACACATGCACACACACGCACACACACACACGCGCATTTCGCATGCACGCGTGCACGCATGCTTGTACACACTTAAAAAAGGAACAAACACACACATGCACACACGCGCATTACGCACGCACGCGCGCACGCATGCTTGTGCACACACAAAAAAGGAACAAATACACAAACACACACATAAACACTCATATATATACACACAGTGTGGATACCCTATCCGGTGGCTCCATCTCCAAAGTGGGCCTCTTCTCGCTCGGCATCATTCCCTACATCAATGCGTCCATCGTGCTTCAACTGTTAGCCGCAGCTTTCCCTGCACTTAAGAAGTTGCAAAGGGAGGAGGGAGCACAGGGAAGGGCACGCTTCCAGTACTACCAGAAGCTGGGCTCCTTTGTTTTTGCCATAGTGCAGGTGCGCGTGTGTATTAATGAAGTGTCGTGTTTATGCAGTGTTACATTGTGCGCTTATGCGAACAGCCACATTTCTATCACACAGTCACGCATGTACACACGTCCACACAGTAACACACAAACGCACATAAGCGCGCGCACCCCCCCCCCTCGACACACACACACACACACACACACAGAGAAACACATACGCACACATCACATACTCACACACACGCATACGCATGAACGCACGCACATGCACGCGAACACACAGACACACACATGCACACATGTACGTGTACGCACAGTCTATTGGCCAGCTGACGTACCTAAGGCCGTTTGTGGAGGACTTCAGCCCGGCATGGCTGGCTGGCAATTCTATGGCCCTTGTGGCTGGTGCTATGGCCCTCGTGTATATCGCAGGTGTGTGAGGAAAACTTACGGGAAGGGTGTTGCCGTCCGATTAAATAGAGGCGGTGCGAACCTCAGCGACACCCACTAAAGCAGTGAACTGGGAGTGGTGTGGATTGCAGGCCTTCGGAGTGAATTCATGAAAGGGTGTGCACAATGCATAGGTGTGCAAGCGGAGACATAAAATGGATTGTCTCTTTGTGCTCGTTAGGGTGTGTACTTTGAAACGGCAGCACTAAGAAGAGTATTAGGTCTGAATAAATTGGCAAGACAGCAAAGAGAGGTTGACGGCCTGCAGATAGATAACTAGGTAACCTCGCAAGGCACTTGTTCTCAATTGTACGCAACTGGGTTTTGTGTCCCTTAAAACTCAACAATACCCGAGGTCCTTGCCCAGGCTTGTATTGTAAATATTTTAGGTATCAAGCCTAGTTTGCATAATGCACACACTCTTATTCGTTTCAGCACCACACTGTTCTGATTCTGGCGCATTGCACCACAAAATGCCTCCGTGCTGCTTGCCTGTGTGTGCAGATACCATCAGTGAGCTAAAGCTGGGCAATGGCACCAGCGTGCTCATCTTTGCCAACATCGCCAGTGCACTACCTTCATCGGTGAGCAGCTGGTGATGTATTTTTAGGGTTGGCCAGAACCATATATATACGGTGTATATACGGTATTTTTGGCAGGGAAATCACCAAATATACGGTCAGATACGGTGTATATATACAATTCTGGCCAACCCTATGTATTTTTGTTAGGCACGAATGACTCGCCAGCTTTGCTTGTGCACTACCTTCATCGGTGAGCAGCTGGTGATGTATTTTTGTTAGGCACGAATGATTTGCCAGCTTTGCTTGTGCAATACCCTCATTGGTGAGTGCCTGGTAATGTACAAATAGTCTCACCATTCTTTTTGCCAAGAAGTTGTGAAGGGTGCCGCCTGCTACAAAATTTACACAAAACGCGTACAAGAAAGGAATGCGCAGCATTTGAGGTTTGGTTTTCGCGGGAATCCTGTAAGCAAAAAGTGCAGAGTCCGCTCTCAGCGGCGAAGAGCAGCAGCAAGGGTTGGTGTGTGGATTGCCAGGTTACTACGTACACAAACCGCTCCGCGGCGAAGAGCAGCAGCAAGGGTTGGTGTGTGAAATTCCAGGTTGCTACGTACACAAATGAAGAAACTGACTTTTCTTTGACCACACAAAGCTACACCAATGGCTTTCACCGCACAAAGGTTGGCCGGCTAGTGCCCACCTTAATTGTCAATAACCCCGCCAGCGTCACTTGTAGCTGTTATGCATTCACAAATTACAGCCCCTAAACAGAATGTCATGCCTTCTGACCTCACAGACGTTGGCCAACGAGCGCCCACGTCAAATGTCATTAGCCAAGCCATCATCACCTGCAGCTTTTCTTCACGCACATCGTAATATAATTTTGTACAATTTACTTTACGAAGGTCGGCCAACTAGTGTCCACCTCTGCTGCCGATGACCCTGCCAACATTGCCATCTACGGCATTGCCTTCTACCTGACTACACTTGGTATCATCTATGTGCAAGAGGCAGAGAGGCGCATCCCCATCAACTACTCAGGACGGTGTGTGTGTATGTGTGTGTGTATATGTGTGTGTGTATGTGTGTGTGTGTGCGTGCGTATGTGTGTGTTCATGCATTTGTATGTCTGTACCTGTGTGGTGGGGAGGATTAAGGAGGTTTACATGTAAGCTTGCACTGCGCTCTCATGTAATGCCTGCTCGCTTGATACTGTAAGGTGGGCAGAGTGATACGCACCCCGTCAGCAACTCTGGGAATGCCGAGTATGTGAGAGGCTCCATCTGTGAGCTCGTGCACTCGCACTGAAGCGGTTTTGGGCGCCACCTGTACGTTTTTGCATGTTGTCATTGCAAAAGGTGTGGTGGTGCAGGTTGGGTGAATGCAATATGCTTTCGTGGGAGAGCATAGGCCCTTGGCAGAGATGTGAGGCTTATGGCTCACTGGACTTGCAGCAACAGAGTGTCTCACTCTCTTGTTTTTATCAAAGCCTGAATTCCGCCTCTAGGCCAGAAATCTATGCAGGGTCAATACGTGTATGGATTGATGGGCCATAACTGTCAAGAATACGGTGAGCATTTGTTGCATTGCATTAAACTTAGTATGGATTTATTTATAAGAAACCATTTACTTATGAGGACATTAAACTCAGTATGAACTTATGAGGACCATTGTAATGTTTCAACAATTTGACTTGTTGAAATATTAATGTAGCGAGGTCTCCAGTTGGGTGTACGGTCATACAAGTTAAGTTCATATCATTGCGGCTAACCTTACACATGAAGTAGAGGGTGGAAGGCAGCCCTTGTTAATGCACACACACACACAAACATGCACACACACATACACACATACGTACACGCAGGGTGAACATGCACATGGATGTGTTCTTTCTCCTCTTTCTGATTGTCCGTTATTACTGCCATCACATCATCGCTGCCACCTCGTCTTCACTGCCGTCTTATAGCCGATGCCCCTGCCTTGAAGTGCCTTAGTTGCTTATGAAAAAACTTCTAACAAACTCCTTTGCTGCCTTTTTGGAATAATATCTCTGACTTACAAAGTGCACTTCACCTTGCTCTTGCACGTATAAGCACAGCAGCAGCGTTAACTATATAGATCGCCTCACACACCCAAAACACACAAGAGCGGCACGCAGCAATTGCCAGACAAATCATATCGAGTACACATAAAAACAGTGTGTTTATGATGAACTGGAATGTGAACATAGGTTATGAGTGTGTTTACTATGAACTGAAGTGTGTGCATGAGATGTCGTGTACACCACATATTGCACAGGTACAAGGTTGGCAGCATTCTTGCCAGCCAACCATGACCTGAGATATGACGATAAACCTGCCTGTGCATGACACCAAACAAATGCCAAGGCAGCAGCAGCCTCGCCAGCAAACCATGAACTGAAGTTCAAAACGTTTCATAGTCGTTAGCTCAATTATGACATACACCACACACTGCATAGGTACAAGGGCGGCAGCAGCCTTGCCAGCCAGTCCTACCTGCCCTTTAAAGTCAACGCCACCGGTGTGATGCCCCTCATCTTTGCCTCCTCCCTGCTTGCTCTGCCTTCCGCCCTCGCACGCTACACAGTGAGTACTGGAGACAAGGGACGAGCTGCATCCGTGCACAAAGTCTGAGTTGGTGCGCAGAGTCTGAGTTGGTGCACAGAGTTTACGCTACACAGTGAGTATTGAAGACAAGGGACGAGCTGCATTTGTGCACAGAGCCTGTGTTAGGACACAGAGGTTACGCTAGTGAACAGAGGTTACGCTAGTGCATTGCATTCACGTTAGTGCACATAGTTTTATGTCAGTGCACATAGTCTGTGTTAGGACACAGAGGTTACGCTAGTGCACAGAACTCACGTGAGTGCACAGAGTTTGCGCTAGTGCACATACTTCATGTTAGTGCGCAAAGGTTACGCTAGTGCACAGAGTCTGTGTTAAGACTCAGAGGTTACGCTAGTGCACATAACTCACGTCAGTGCACAGAGTCTGTGTTGGTGCACAAAGTTCATGTTAGGGCACATCGTCATAATTTGTGTGACCAGTCTGCTTCAAGTGAAAGCCCTACCTCTAACGCTTGCACGCTTCGCAGCAAACGTGTAGTTGCGCTAAATATCCGCAGTAGCATGCGCTTTGCTCCCCCCTACCTTCTCTCTGCTGTAGCAATTTGACTGCTCAATCCAGATAACAAGCATCTCCATTATGGTCTTGCATCCTTCTTAATCCCCTCTACATGGGGGTGGTTTTTACGGTACTCAGTACTCGGTACCTGAGTTGCTCCATTACCTTTGAATTTAGGGTTAGTCTTCACTGCCAGCATAGCCTTTTCTTCTCCTGAACCAGTTCCTCGACACGTGCTGCAGTTACGTTGATTGATCACAACGCAAAGGCCCTACATCCACCCTGAATTGGTGTTGATGGAGAGCATTGTGTTCCACCTCAGAAATGAAACTGGCCTTGAATAACACCGCAAAGGCAATGGTTTTCGATGTTACCCTGTAGTGGCACACAAGCCACATACAATTTTTTTGCGTATCTACACTGATCACAGGACGTGGTGGCCTTGGATGATGCTGCGAAGGCGTTAGGTCCTGGTGGGCCCCTTTACATGCCCTTCAACATTGCCCTCATCGTCTTCTTCAACTACTACTACACTTTCCTCCAGGTCCGTTAGTATCAGCTTGTGTGTATATATGTATGTGTGTGTTTGTGTGTATGTGTATGTGTGTGCGTGCGTGTGTGGTGTGTACGTGCTTGCGTGCGTGCGTACATGCGTGTGTGTGCTCGAGCGTGTTTGTGTGCATTGTGTAAATGCATACGTGTGTGTTTATGAACTTACCTGAATGTACTTGTTTTAAATGGAACAGATCGCGTGCAGCACACTTGCACGTGTACAAGTACGCACAGACACATGCACATACACAAGCAAACACACACATGCTTCACACCTACTTGCAGCTTGAGCCTAAAGACTTGGCTGAGCAGCTCAAGCGTGGTGGTGCAGCCGTGCCTGCCATCCGACCGGGCAAACAGACTGCAGAGTATGTGACCAACACGCTCACGCGCATGTCTTTGCTGGGCTCAGTGTTCTTGGGTGAGTGACGGGTGTGCACTGTGTTAGCGATTTGGTGGTATTAAGATCGTGTGTGACCAACATGCTCGCTCGCATGCCGCTGCTGGGTCGAGTGCTCTTGGGGGAGTGAGGGGTGTGTGTGCAGGGCGGGTTGTGCGGGTGTGGATGCCATAGGCTTGTGCTTGACCAGCACGCTTGCTCGGTGTTCTTGGGCGGATGGTGAATGAGGGGTGTGCACAGTGTGCAGTACAAATCATGTTGATGTGGACATGTGTGTGTCTCTGCGTCTGTGTTTGCGTGTGTGTGTGTGTTCCTTACATTTACTGTAGCTACTTGACAGAGCACCTGGAAGTCTGAGTGTGAACATCTGGAGCTGCAGTCTGTCGTCGCGGCGAGTTCACCCTCCACACACGCTTGCCACTGTTCAGTGCATTCTGGATGGTTGGTTCAACCAGTACAAGTTTTTCCTAGGTGTAAACGCAATTGCGCGTGTTGATTTTGCTTCCTGCAGCTATGCCTCTCACTCATGCTGCGTAAGCATAGGGTTGGCCAGAACCATACATGTATAAGCCTATTCAGAGAATATACAATTTTGGAAGCAGGTATATATAACCATACAAATGGTTAGATTTGGTGTACCTGTATGTTATTTAAAGCACATATGTTTCTGGCCAGCCCTACAAATGCAAGCTAGGAGTGGGCAGCTCTAGGAGTTTCTGGCCAGCCCTACAAATGTAAGCTAGGAGTGGGCAGCTCTAGGAGTGAGACACGAGCTGATGCGACTTTTTTGAACGTGTGCTACTACAGTGGTGGTAACGCTGTGGTGGTAACGCTGTAAGGTGGTTGGGGGCTCTGGCAAATGAGTGATGCACTTTTTTTGCCGTTTGCTCCTCCGGTGGTGGTAACACTGTGAGGTGGTTGGGGGCTCTGGCAAATGAGAGCTGTGGTCTGGAGCCTCTCTTTCATGCACGCTGACCTATTTTAATCTTTGCTTTCCCCTCTGTTCGCTGTGCATGCATCCTCCTTCGTGCACACAGTCAACGTCCTGTGTTCTTAGTCAGGTGCACGTGCAGGGGCAGAAGCACCTGTGCTCCCGACCTTCCTATTCATGCGCTCACCACGTTTTTTATGACCACCATGCACAATGCGCAACACACACCTTCAGGTGCTCTGTCGGGTGCACCTGCTCTAGTGGAGGCCCTGACGCACTTGACAGCCTTCAGGGGCTTTGCGGGCACCAGTGTGCTTATCATGGTGGGCGTGGCCACAGATACAGCCAGGTTGGTGTTTAAAAAGGGAGGTTACCGAGTATTAGGTTAAGCACTCCTCCTGGTAGGCCTGTCTTTCAGAGAGATCTCTAAGGGGAGGGACCCTCCTCTTAGAGATCTCTCTCACATGTTTGCCTCGCGTAACCCCACTGCCATCGGGTAGCTTCAGCCCTTATTATACAGACACTAGAATCTAGAGACCAACAGGTTTGGAAATGACATGGAAGCACAGGTGCGCATTGTACTGAGTTCAGTCAATCAACTATGCACGTATTACGGATCAAGCCTTTCCACTGCAATTATCCATCCATCACACACAACGTGGCCTTACTGCATTCCCTTAATCCCATAATTTTTGGAATGTATTTTGGTAGGCAACGTGTTCAGGGTGCAGTGTGCCCTTCAGAAGAGTGCATCTCAGTATATTACTGCATCAAAATAAGTCTATTCTCAAGCGCACCATGTTTAGAGCAAACATTCCAAGCATAAATGTGTTTGAGAAGTTACAGGGTGCATCCGCTCACCAAGATATATCTACCTCTGAATTTGTATTGCGAATTGAACTTGGCATGGTGGAAGTTGGCTGGTGCGGGCACGTACTTGTCACCTTGCCTCAATCTTGCTCCCTGTGTTATCTCTACCAGCAGATTCGATCACTGTTTGTACGCGTATTGCTGAGCAGTTTTACTAGCAAGCGTGGAATGTGTGCTTCAACTCCTATTGCTTACTGTTTCACGCAGGCGCATCCGTGCTGAGCTATCAATGAGCAAGTATTTGGATGTCGAGAAGTTATACGATGACATGAAGATTTAAGAAGAAGCAATGAGGGCAACCACTAACAAGGCTTTTGATATTAAATTTTAACTTGAACAGCACACCCGTGTACAATTCTTTTGATAACTTTGTAACATATTTTCCATGATATACAGTCGAAAATGCGTCTGTTCCCTGCCTTAGCTAATTGATGCTAAACGAGTTGGACAAATCCTACCCCCCTCAGCTTTACCTGTGTTCACAGTTCACACCTCCTTTTTGGGGTGTGCAGTAGCATATTTGCCGGAACGCGCCGCTGTGTGTGGCGCGAATTTGTTACATAGGTGATAGAAATGTGGCTTGATAACCCAAGAATTTTTTCAATAGTTTTGCAAAACCAATTATATTAAATCAGTACGGTGCATTTTAGGGTTTATTTCCATATGGCTGACTTTTGCCACGAGAGATTTGGGCTAAATGGCAAGACAGCTCTCATCACAGGTGATAGTGCTGATGGACTCACAACTGGGCAACGCATTGCAAACAAAAAGCACCCATTAGTGCAAGCACATGCGAGCACAACCAGTCTATCTTCAGGTGGCTGGCCTGAACACACAGGCACGTGCACACACAAAAAAAGATGGGTACTCACATGCTACACAGGAGGAACGAAAGGCATTGGGTGCGCGATCGTAGAGCACTTTTGCAAGTTAAATTGCAAGGTACGGACGGACGGGGGGGTTAGGTATGCCGTGGGAGAGATGCTCGCTGAGGCCTCTAGCTCAACTGTGGGGATTTTTCATTTTCATAGGCTGAGTGACTGTGTTGGTGGAGTAGCATGGCAGTTCCAGTGCTGTAGGGCTGGCTGGGTGTTCATATTGAGGCTGGCAATGGCCGGGTCTAATAACAGACGGGTGGTCTGTTTGACCCTCTGCTTTGGTCTGTTTGACCCTCTGCTTTAATTGTGCCTGGTTCTCCAGTCTCTTTGTGACTTCTATTCTCCTCCTATTAGTTCTCTGTTGGTCCTATCCTCTGACAGGGCCTTTTTTGTCTGCGGTAAAGGAATTTTACGGTACTCGAAACCAAAGTGGCTATATTTTCCTTACTCAATGGAGAGTGGTTTTCACTGCCTGCGTAGATTTGCTTTTGGTATACCTCCTGTATGTCCCCTAATCATGCTTAAACCGCCTTCCACTTATTTTTAGGTGTTCACGTGTGCGAGGAGTGCTGAAGACCTTTCCTCGAAACTGCATGAATGGCAAGGCAAAGGCTACAATGTACAGGTTTGTGAGGGTCGCAGTGAATCTAAGATGCTGGGTTGAGGTAGGTCCTGGTCCGGGACCCTTGTCACCAGTTACCTTTCTTCCGTCTCCGGTGCAGGGTTGCGTGTGCGATGTGAGCAAAAGCGATAGTAGGCAGGCTCTCATCCTTGCCGTAACGGCTGCATTTGGGGGACAGCTCAATTGTTTAGGTACGACGAATGAGCTGAGGGACGATACCACTAGCTCTAGGTTACATTCATGGTACATGATAGGTATTCATGCGTGTTGGGAAGAGCGCGGGACTGAGCGGTTTAGTTTGTTTATGTTCAGCAATTCAACCTTTTCATACACAGATTTGAAAGTTGTAAGTGTGAAAAGTGTGAACAGACGCAGCTGCCAGCTACGTACTGGATACCTGCAGGCGTGCCTTGATTTTTCATGTGCAAAACATACAACCGTATGTCTCAACTTTCCCCCTAGTTTCTTACAACTGCCATGCATACCTCTTCATGCAACTGAGCTATACATTCCCCTAAAAATAAGGTCCGCTAAATTGCACTGCCTGCTCCATGGCGTACACTTGATTGTAGTGCTTAAACTTGCAACACGATTAAGAGCAAACACGACGACTCTCACCACGCCTGTGACTTCACTACTCCTTTTCACGTGCTTACAGTGAATAATGTGGGAACAAACATCCGCAAGCCCACTGTTGATTACAGCGAAGAGGTTGGTGGGTGCTGCCGAGAATGAATGCTCCAAGGGGGGAATCGTAATGTTGCTTCACGGTATAGTCAAGTATCAACACACACGCTAGTTTGTAACCATTTTGATTCAGTATCCAAGAATCGAGTCTGGTGATCCATAGCTAAGGGTATACAGCAGCGGGCTTAACCCTTGCCTCACGCCCAGATTTGTAGCCACGATGTTTGTGGTTCCCGTGCCCGTCATATTGCAAGCTTCCGTAGCCTCAAATAATAAGCAGGCAGGAGCGTCATTGACATGCAGCACTAGGACATTGTTTGACTTGTATAAGGCTTGTTGCAGACACATGCTGTGCACACACTCACGATTATATCTTGCTTACATTAGCACTCACCCCATCCAAGCACAACCACCAACAACAACACACACAGGACCTTAACAGTCTTCTAGGAACAAACGTGGCCTCTGCCTTCAACTTGTGCCAGCTTGCACACCCTCTGTTGGTCGCTGCAGAGAGTGGGGCATCGGTGCTGTTTAACTCATCTGTCGCTGGAGGGCCCACAGCTCTGAGGTGGGTTATTGAATGTGTTACAGCAAAATGCTGTCTGACTTCCTTTGAACTGACCAAGAAAGACTGCTACATGCCAATCACCTTCCGTACACACACACGCGCACACACACACACGCACACACACACACACACACACACACAAAGCAAAGCAAAGCAAAGCAAGAGGGGGCAACCAAGGCCCAATTGGGTAATTTCCTTTCAGACGTTCCTAGGTTACGTGCGCCGTGACTTGCAAGGTTTCAGCGTTATTGCTTCCCAAACTTTCCAGTCACCGTGTCAAATCAGCCATGGCATGGCATTTTACTTTTGAAAACCCATATGCTGCATCTAACCACCCAGAGCACCAATTTGAGTGATGGTATCGGTGTTTTAGAGAAATCAAATAGTAATTAAGCAATCACCGCAAAATAATAGGTTGATTGAAGAGACCCAGCGGTTGGTAACTTATTGTAAATTTCAGTTATGTACCTCAAAAAGTTCAAAAAGTAAACAGCAAAAAGGATGCTAAAATGGGTTGATGATCCTCGAACCTCGTTTATAAAATTTAGTACAGTAACTGTTTTGTAATAGAAAGCTCCAAACCGGCGGCATTTGGGCACAATCCATTGCTTGCCTTTTCACTCCCCTCTACTTTCAAATTTATGAAGTCCGAGCCTTATATTCCATCAGAATCAGAAGCAACAGCGCAGTTTTGTTATTTCCTTAGCCAGAAATACAATTGTCCTCGACCCCTGGTAAGAAGCTCGTATTCATGTGTACTCCTTGGTATGCCACCTGTAGGTCTGGATCTATCTATGCTATGACAAAAGCTGCACTGAATCAGCTGACACGCAGTCTTGCTTGCGAATGGGCAGGCAACGGTATTCGGGTGAACTGCGTGGCTCCCTGGTGCGTTTACATGTACTTAATGTTGTGTTGTCATATGGTGCATAGGGTGTTATACGCTGTGGTTAAACAGGGTAGTGACGTGTGTATGCACTCACTTTCACCTACAGTGCACATTGCATACATAGTATATTGACATGTTGTACAAAGTGTTGCGTTGTATGTGTTGATTGGTGCGTAGTGTGTTAAACTTTATACATGGAAGTGGCGTTGTGTGTATACACTCACTTTCACCTACAGTGCACATTGCAAACAAAGCGGATTGCGCTCAAACATTTAATCCTGTCGTGTACAGACAAAAATGTATACAAAAATGTAGTCCTGTCGTGTACAGACACAATCCACCAGCCATCAGCCTTTAAGGTATGGAAAAACTGGAGCATCCTTTGATAATCTAAAGCTTGCAAAGTAGAAAGTAATGAAATGCTGGTTGCACGCTTTAAGTGTTGTGGAGCAAGGGCGAGTGTCGAGTGTGGAAGGTGGTATCAGCTTTCAAGCTTTCCAGGCAATAAAAAGGCACGCATGAAAGATGAAAGGAACAACGTAGCGTTACTCTGCTTGGGTTCACGCTCTACATCCGTTTGTGCCCATGTGTGTGCGTGCAGGTACACTGCCACAGATTTAGCCATGCAGGTAGGATGAGACGTACGTGGGATGTGGGTCAGATACACTGCCAAAATAAAGTTGGTGGTGAACTGATGCAGACGGCAGGAATGCAGTGGGGGCAACAGACATGGCAGTGCGCAAGGAGGTTGTGATGCACCAGACGTTGGATGCTATATATTGCAGTTTGCCTCCGTTTGGGTTTATCTGTCCTATGAGCTCAGCAGGCAATTACAGGCTGCAATAGTGGTAAAGTAATTGAAGGCCATCTTTGTGTGCCTCTTTCAGGCTGCTCTAGCGGGAATTTTCTAAGCTTGCAATACCATATTGGTGTCCGCGTCGTTTCCCCACGTTGGCCTACTCAGGACTTACGCCCAATCTTTGCAACGCAGGTGCTTCAGAATGAGGAATTTAAGAATGAAGTGCTATCAAGAACGCCAATGAAGCGGATAGGCACACCTGATGAAGTGGCAGGTGAGGCAATCTGGACAGGGTGCGCACGCCATTTGAATGTGTGTTTCACGTATGCACACCAAAGTTGCACCTTAAAAGCATCAGACAGTGATTAAAAAAAACGGTAGACGTTAGCGTACAGGCTTGTCGTGAGTGCTAGCCTGCCAAAAACAGGCAATGTGACTCTATGGGATCATGCAAGACCTGAGCTTTGATGGTGAGCTAGCAAAAATATATCGAAGCTGCTTGCTTTGTCTGTTTCTGTTTTCCATTAGTAAGCTTAGCCAGGCCCACCCGAATTAATGTTATAGAAACCCCCACTACTTCACCATTACCTGAGCACGCAGGACCCTTACATATATAAGCACATTGCACCAGGAGGCGTCAGGAAGCATAATTTTTGGATGGCACGTGTCAAATCGATTATAAACTATATATTCGAAATCCTGACGTGGAGAGCTATCAATTTGTACACATATGAGTCGAATCCGGGAGGGGGTTCCCGATGTGGTTTTAGTTTTGGGGTCTCCAGCCCAGTCGATTGCCACCCTTTTTGAGCAAATTGGGTAAAAGGGGGGTCTGTGTACATGTCCGAAAGCCAAAAGCACAAGCGCTCCGGTGCAGGCCGCGGGGTGAGTCAAGCCAATGGAGCAGCAATTCACCCCAAACTTCCAGGATTGTGCCAGCATGAGATAGTCAGTGGAATTCTGAAGAAATGGAAGTATTGTGGAGTTGTACAATCCTGTTATGGGTGCCTGTTGAGTCATGTGGGCATGGGCGTCCGCATCTCAGTTTTCGCCCCATAACTCTGCGGCATTGTTGTTCCAGGTCTTGATTAGTATGCAGATGAATGCCTATTTGAAAAAGGAACAGAATGGGACCCTTTTTGTTTGGGTGGGGGCACTGGAAGGGGGATTTGGGGGGTGGGGGGTCCCTCAGGGGTGTCCACCCCAAAAAGTAAACGTGCCTTTCAAACAAAATTAGCTGCCTCCTGCCTGCACACTCATTTTGTGCTGGTTGGTGCCCGGGTGTGCCGGGGAGGAATCCCTGCCAGAAGGTTGACTTTGCAAAGGTCCTTCCCGGTGCCAAACAAATGCTCAGGGATGTTCTGGATAATGGTCTTAACGTTTTGGTGATGATCCGGGAACCTGGGTTGCGGGTCCGGTTTTGGGTTTTGGGAGCTGCCCTGTAACCACCCCCAATGGCGGTGGAATCTGCTAGACCTACGGAAAGTTATCACAGTCCAAGTCTGTGTGCAGGAGCGCAAATGTATATAGACTTGTATATGACCTTGATGATTAAACTGAATTTGGGCATTACTTTCCCACTTTTTGGGTGGACTAAGCTTACTTTAAGCAGCTAATACGTAACTACACGTGTTATGCTGCACCTATTCAATGATGTTGATACACAGAACAGAAACACAGTGTTTAAGCCGTGGCCTGCTTTCCCTTCCTTGCTCTCTTTGTTTGCAGCTCTCTTCTCTTTCCTAGCGAGCCCTGGGGCGTCCTTCATTACAGGGCAGACGATAGCTGTTGACGGAGGATATTCCGTGATGGGCCTTTTTTAACAACCTCCAATTTAATGTATATGTTGTTAGAGTCTATGCCTGCAACAGCCCCACGAGAACATAGAGCTGAATGTTGTGCTGTGGTCACCGTGTCTTTGTTGAAAAACTATGGTACGAGACTGAGCTTGGTTATTCTGATCGCTGCAAGCCCACTGATGTTTTGCAGGAAAATGAATGAAATACTCGACGTCAGAGTCCATCATAACATTACATTTATTACATTTAGTGCTACCGTTGGTTTATTTGGTTGTCGTGTGTCTTGCTTGCCTGATAGAATATGTTTGGCTGGACGTGGAAGCTGTTGGCTTTTGTGCACCTTTCCGCCGGACATGGCTGCGTATCTGTTTGGAATCAATTTCTTTTCCTGGTGTCCTGTTTGGTACAAGGGCCTTTTGAAAGCCTGGGCCTTGCTTCAATAACTTGATTGTAGACCATCCCAGTCTTCCTGCATTACCATCTCACATCAACTTTGCTCTCCAGACCTTTAAATGCTGTGCTGGTCGCTCCCATTTTTATAAAGAAAACTACCTAATGAAGGGGGAGAAATATTTGGAGTGACATGGGACGACTGAGGGAGACTGGGAGCAGCAGCTCAGCAGCGCCACCACCAGCCATGAGCAGATGATGATGGCATATTACATAGGTCAAGGGGAGATAGCAATCTCCCTACTACGAGGTTGAAACAAACTGAAATTTGTTAAATAAAAAGGAGGCAAGAGAGGCAGGCTGGAAGCGATAACAGAAATAAAGTAGGGGGGACAAGCAGGGTGATGAAAAGAAGGGCAAAATGTATACGAGAAGGTCAAGGACGGGAAAGAAAGAAGGAAGGAAAGCCTGCGTACTTTGGTGCCCACGTACTAAGAACAAGGTTTATGATTTGGGATGAGCAGATCCACCTCCCCCAGACAGCACCGACCTGCCTGGGATTCTCAAAATAACAGTCGCTCAGCCCAGCAGTGCCCAGCAGCATGCAGCATCAAAACAAGCAGCCAATTTGCCAAAGCAGAGCCCCGACACTGGCCCAAACCCGCTACAGAGCCCCCCAAAGACAAGCTGTGCAAGAATAGCTTCATGCAACTGACACTCCGAGAGCACCTTTCCCTTCTCTCTCCCCACCAACTGACCCAGCTGTTTAGGCAGGCCCAGATACCAGCCAGCGCGACCAAAAACTTCTACGCATGCAGGAAGCTGTTAAAAAGAATCTTGACAGTCACGTGTAAATGTTGGGCCTTTCAGCAGCCCAAATTGTCTCCCCCCCCAAAACCAATTTTTGACCTCCAACACGAATAAAAGGGTGATATTCTGCTCAGGATTCAAGCATCTATCTGCCTGCACAGTTCTCATTCAATAAATCTAACACTTGAAGTGTTATAGGGCAAAAACTGGTTTGCGAACCATAAGGCCTTCTATGCTTGTCACATTTGTCACAAATCCTGAGCCCACTAGGCCTTCTATTCCTGTTGTGACGCATTCTTTGGACCAGAAATTTATGGCCAGAAAGGCGAAGGCAAGAAAGTGCACGGCTGAGATTGTTGGAAATCTCCAAGCGAAGATAGAGAGGCAACATAGGCTTGTGATTTTTTACTGTCATCCCACCAGCCAGGAACAATCCCCAAAGGTACACCAAAAAGTGTGTGATAAGTCCTCATAATTCTGCTGGAATGGTGAGTCTCATGTGGTGTCAAATTGTCAAGCTCTCTCCAGCCCCCAACAATATGCTCGTGCAGAGTGAGCTCAAACTGTTTCAGATTGATAAACTCGCAAGATCGTATGGCATCCCAAAATTGCTGAGACACAGGAAGATTTTGTAGCACGTACTACAGAACCTGATAAATCCATGTATCACGTTTGTTTGCAAGAAAAAGGGCAGCCCGCACAACTCTCTCAAAAGAAGGCATGTTTGAAGAAAGTAAACTGTTCTAGAATTGTATGATGCATCTGAGCCAATAGGAAAGAATGGGCATCTGACCTGTTTTGCGGAGCACGCAGTGGGTTTTAGTACCTTTCTTGACACCCAGAAGTCTTTTCAGAAAGCCAAGATGAAGGACGTGTGTAGGGGTGATTTTGAGGAATCATATGTCAGAAGAAGTGGCCCGTACTTGGCAACCATACAGACCAGCTGTCAAAGCGAAGACCTGGAAAAGCCACTCATTGCATATTTTATGTGTTTGATACCCTTGCTATCACCAGTCCTATGACCTTTGGCAACGGCAGACCTGACTGCCATCTTCTCAGCAGCTGTGTGCATGCTTCCATCACGAGTAGGAGTGATTCCAAGGTTTTTAAATCAAGTGACAGGAAGTTCCAGAGGTGTGCCGTTGTACGTGAAAATGGGAACTGCAAAAGTAATCCTACTGAAGAAGACCATGACTTTTGTTTTGTCAGTGTCCAGCTTGAGCCCTTTGAAACTTGTATAGTAATATAATTTGTTCGGTTGAAGCTGCAGACTGTCAGCCGTGTATGAAGTGAGAGCAATATCATCAGCATAATCACAGTGAGAAATTTCAACTTAATCCAGGGCAGTGGCAGCACCTCTTTGTACCGTCAATAATCTGTCCATGTCATTGTTATAAAGGGAGTACAGAAGGGGACTCAGAGGGCAGCCCTGCTTCAAGCCTCCGTTGGGCGCAACCTCCTCAGAAATTTGTCGCTATCAATGAGAAGGTATAGGTATCCTGTGTACTACATGCTCTAAATAATATCTCTCAAATAAAGCGGGGTCTTAACTTTTTGCAAGTATCTCCAAAGCTTCTCTCTTGGAACACTGTCGTAGGCAGCAAAGAGGTCCAGGAAAGCAGTGTACACCATTTTTTCTTTTTAGGAGTCGCGAGAATGTGGCGAAGAATTCAGAGGGGTTGGTTGGTGTTCCTTGTGGGGCAGAAAACAAATTGTGAGTTTGGTATTTGATGTTCAGCAAGAACCCAGTCCGTCAGCAAGTCCCTGACCACGTTTGCAAAAAGCCTATAGATACAGCCATCGATAGCCAGCAAACAATAATTTTTTGGGGACGTAGTTGGACCTTTTTTGTGTAGAGGCGTAATTTTGACTCTGTTCCAAAGATGTGGGATGACACCGTCTGACAGGAACAGATGGAACGAGTCAGTAAGAAGGGGAGCAGAACGTTTTCAGTGTGTCTCCTACCACGATCATCCCCAACCCTGTTCTCTGCTTGCTCGATGAAAGAAGTAGAGAACGGATCAAAACCTGGGCTGGACTGCGCGTTTATGTTTGAAATGTTTTTCTGGACAGTGGTAGCCAGAGTATGTATGGGGGGTAGCTCATATAAAGGTGCTCGCTCATTGCTGCGTTGAAAGGTAGTGTTCATGCTCCTGTACCTGCCACCAGGACCGGGTGGGATTGCAATGTTATAAGGAAAAACTTGTCCAAATTGTAACTGGTCATTGAATTCTGCTGGATGCTTTCCCCCAAAACTGGAGTGAACACCCAACAGATACGGTGAAGAAAACTGCAATCCCTTCTCCTCATTGTTCTCTGGTTTCTCTATCTGCCATCCCATCTACACAATGATTTAAGCAACACAACACGTGCCATTAATCTGCCGCCTTACACACAGATGCAACGGCTACATGTTTCTTCCCTCCTGGGATGAAAGGATGACCACAAATCCCGCTGCATCGCTTTGCCGTAATTTCCCCAATAATATTTCTTAGGCTCCATACCATCAAACCAGCTCCAGTAGTACCCTTCTGGGACAATATGCAGACGCCACTTCCCAAATACACTTGAGATCTGCAGATCATTGCCATGTGGTATGGTATAATTTAGGCAGAAATTGCCTCAATGTCTACAACCTACGATCTACGACCTACAATAATAAAACTGGCTTAAAGAGCTTGCCAAAAAAATTCCTGAGGCAAAGTGGGAAATCTATTGCATCCATAACGACCCCTACCCCTCTGCACTTAGCACTGAAGAGACTCCTGGCTTTAATAAAATAGAAACTACCCAACAACAAACTTTGTCAAACTCCACAAGGCCCCAAGATAAAACAAGTACCCTGGACCCACTTCAGAGCTCTGACAAAGCGAGCAAACACAGCTCCAGCCCAAACCTGATCCGTAAAATACAAGATTGCGAGACTGGACGTACACTGATGGCAGTCTTTAAAAGTAGAAAGAAGGGCAAGACACAGGATCAGGTGTATGCCACCCTTGCGCCCTGTGCCTGTAGTGGAAGGACGGCTCTACGGGGCTGAGACTTTTGCTCTTACGTAGCTCAATTGCCTCGTTATCTTTGTAATTCAATGCTCTCGAGAGGACTGTTCCTGCTGAGATTCAAACCTGAGTCTGGGGTGTACAATTTGAAATACGGTTTTGCACCGTATTTTTATACGGAAATACAGCGTAAATGTGGAAATACGGCGTATATACGGCGTATATACTTCATATCATACCTATCGATTTCTGATACGGAAAATACGGTACGTAGATACGCTTCCCCCCCCCCCCTGTACTATAAGGCGTATATATTGTACCATATAATACCTATATTTATACTTATATGGTTCTGGTCAACCCTAAATATGATCGAAGGCAGAACTTTGCATGCAGCATGACCATGAAACCGTCAGCAGAATAGGCTCTCTAGCTAGATTCCTGCTCTGTCTCCATGAATATAGGCAGCAGCAAACGGCTGGCTATGCAAAACCTTCAGTTTCCTGAAAGCTTAAACTTAAATAATAACAAAGCGACACTTCCCACTCCGCTCTCAGACGAAAACAAGTGCACGTTAAGCCGTTCAGATGCTGTACTGGTTTCTCCCACTGCGAAAGCAAAAGCAACAGACTAGTAATGGAGGGGGGTGGATTGTTCAGAGTGGCAGGGGGCAATTAGGGGAGACGACCAGGAGCACCTTAGCAGCACCGCAAGCCATCAGCAGATCCACCTTACCCAGACAGCACCGACCCAAAACTTTCCAGCATTCTTCAACGCAACATCCACACTATCGAGATCAAGTACTTTGAGGACGCTAGACCTCAGAACCAGCTGAGCGCCACGCAGGAATAGCACCTTTGGCCTCTGCACCATCCTTGATGGAGCCTCCGTTTCCCTCCACACCATCCTTTTGGGAGTAGGTGGCAGCATCTGCAACGATCCCGCACTGTAGCCTTTAAAGGAGTTGGGTCTTGACTCTCAAAGAGCTAAGAAAATTGCTTCCAAGCTTCATGCACATTTTGTCAACTACACTGACAAACTTGTCCATAGCAGATGTGCACTTTATCACCATTACTATCTATTATCAACTCTCAGGATCCGGTTTCAGCTTTAACCTGCAACCCTTTTGATCCCCCTGATCTTCTCTTTTTCTATGGTGGAAAAGTTTTACGGCACCTGGTGCCAAAGTGGAAACACCTCCTTATCTTTGATAATTGATGTGGGGAGCTAAAGCTCATGTTGGCATCTTTGGGAACGAGTGCAATGATGTCACAGCAAAATGCTCTGCGGAAAAAATAGCGGCCATGAGTGGCCATGATACCCACATTTGCACTGACACCCATCCCCACTCATCCATTTCGACTGGCAAGGATAGGATACCCTCCCCCAGCTTGCCTACCAGACATTCAAGATAGCACCTGCCAACAAGGTCCCCAATAGAAATCCAGCAGATACGTACCAAACTAGGTCTGCCGATTGAATAATGCAAGAAGAGTTGCCCGTAATAACCTAGCAGGTGGCCCTGCAAATCCATACCCCCTGGCTATGAAATCAAGAGACATAGAACCAAACAAACGCAATATACAATTAATCGAAACTAAGTACTGTGTAGACACTTCCCCTACTCAACAAGCATAAAACGCACAAGAACAACATAAGCTGTTAATCCTTGCTTATTCGGACACCGCAAAACCTTTCACACCATCCTGCCAGGAGTAACAGGCACCATTAGCAGCAGCCACACAAGGAACCCACTCCGCAGCCTTGGACTTACCGGCCTACATGCCACAGCACTCATGGAAAATGAGCCTACGTATCAGTTCCGCAACAAAAATATTACAGATGAGACGAGACATTAAGCACAACCAAGAACGTGCACTGAAAAGTCTTTCCTCTTTTAGTCTCCAGGTGGGATGTTGTGTGTCTGCATCCATTGAATCATTGGGTGGTGCAGAACACAAAACAACATCCTTCCCTGATCCACGCTGGCAGTGATTATTACCCTATCTCAAATAATATCTGCGTTCTTTTTCTTTTCTTTCTTATTAGTGGAAAGTCACCTGCCTGCGTAGTTTTCCTTTTCCTTGCATTAATGCTGATCCATAATAACCTAGATCCTTGTGCACCAATCTTAAGAGGATGTGTTACGATGTGGCTCCAGCAAAGCCTATCTGCTGTAGTACATTTGCAGCAAAGTACCGAAGCAAGATAGAACATTGGCATTATTGAGCTGATGTTCCTCCAAAAAATTTAAAAAGTTGAACAATTCTAAAATATTCATTCAAAGCCTTCACTGCTTCACTGGTGCTGCGCGTCCCCCATGCAACAACAGCCCCTCACGGCCTCCTTGGCATCGCTGTTAAGTGACACACCCCGCAGCCTTATAAACGCGATTAAATGAAATTATTTTTATAATCCCTTAAATTTTTGAATTGACCAAATCGGCCAATAATAGAAACGCAACATTATTACCTTGGCCACCAGACTGCTCGAGGAATAATTTATCATTCAATACTATTGAAATTAGGGCTTCCACGGCAGAAGAAGCTTGCAGAAGAATCTTCTCACACTTTTCCGCCAGTCATCCATCAGGCGATTCCTTGACAGTGAGGTGGGTGAGGGAAGGAAAAAAATGTCTGCGTACTGAGTACCAAGTTCAAGGGTTGCAGCACAAGCATGCCTTGAGCAGAAAGTCCCTTTTCCTTTTCTTTTTCAGTAACGCCACAGCATGTACTTCTCTTTTCCCTGTGTGCACGCTTCTGTGCATGTCCTGAGCTGTGTACTCAACTGCGTGTTCTTGAGCTGTATACTCAAAACCCAAAGACATGGATGGAGGGGATTGGTTCACACTTTGAAGTTCGTTGTCATAATCAGCACAAACATTGCCGTTCCAATAGCTGTAAAGGGCCGTTTGCGTTCCCTCCTTGTGGATGTGTTATGTGTTCAGTGTCAAGAGCATGCACACAGGTTCTCACAAGCAAACACCGTGTTCTCGGGATAAGAAGCTTCCGTTTGGAATTTCTTGTTGTTCTGGTCGCAGCCAGCTGATGGTTTTTTATGTAAGTAAAACATTGAGCAAGCAAGAGGGAAAACGTTACCACCTCCACATTGTTTAAATGCCACAATGATTATAAGCAATCCTAAGCGTGGTACCTGCAAATCGTTAACGAGCAGACACGTTTCTGCTCGCTACGGCCAGCAGAGATGGAACCGTTTTAAAGCCGTCCTACCTTTGAGTTAGACTGTTTGGCTTTGAATTGCACGTAACTCACCCAAACGGTCCACACTCAAATTGCATATTTCAAATCATCCCGTTACGTTCAGTCATGTTCCTCGTGCCGTACTGCATCCTGGGGCTTTTCTTCTGCGTCTTCCTGGGGAGCGATGCTGTTAGGTGGCCTAAGGATTTGCCTTTTTGGTACAGGTAATTCCTTACTTTTTTACCATCGCCGCGTAACATGGTTTGCGCTTTATGACTCATTGTTGGTATTTGATGCGTCTGAAAAACGTGAGTTCTATACCGGCTCGTATCCACCGAACTGCTGGAGGGGGATTTTTACACTTGTGCCAATACCAAGAGGGACACTGAACTGGCTAAAAGAGCCCTCCTAGAAGAGAAACAAGAAAAGCATCTGGGACGTTGACACCCATACCTGCCAACAAAAACTGAGTTTGCCACACAAAAAGGGGCAGGAGAAACAGACGCACTGGAACCACACAAAACAGGAAGGAACAGGCCAAGGGCAGCAAGTTGCTGAAGTCAAAAAGAGCAGGGCTTAAAACTAAGCTGCCAACTATCTAAGGCACAAGCATAAAAAGGATGGTTAGCACAGAGCAAGCTGTGCCAAGAGAGTACTAACTGACGTTCAATTGCACTCGCCTCCGAGAACTAGAGTACTTCTGCATGCTGCAGAGTACTCAGCAGTTCCTTATCTGTGCAACAATTTTGCTCACTTCCTGTCAAGTACTACTCAACACAGTAAAAATGGCATGCACAAAGTAAGGGTCTACTTGTACAGGACGTGTAGTGACACAATGTCCTTTTCCGATGTAGCAGGAATGTGCACGATCCCTCTCTGTCGGCCCCAGAGACTGAAATGGGTGACATGGCGTATAAGGACCCCAGCAATGGCGTGGATACAACAGGGTCCTGCACGTGCCTTTCCCAGGTACCAGGGATAGTTCATTTGTATCTACTTATGACACTGGTGCTGGTGAGCATGCATGACTAGCAAGGAATTCTGATTTGCTTGTTATCTTACCCGTTATTTGCCCATAATCTTCTGCAGATCAAGGCGCCGGTTTGTGCGAGACGAGGTAGGTCAGGGTTGAAGATTCATGCAGTGCTTTCATTTAGGTTCGGAGGTACAGCACAAGGAACTTGTACTTGTTCCTTCCGTACAAGCAAGGGGATAAAAAGCTCGGTATACATTCTGAGCCTAATAATTCTTGAGTTAAACTTCATATTCAGGTTTACAAATGCAGCGCGATTGAAGGACTCCATTTTTAGGAACGTACCTCTGAAAATGTGTGCGCAGGCCATGTGCTGAAGACGTACACAAATGAGTGCTTCTCAGCATGCGACGAGGCTTTCGTGATATTTGAAGGAGAATGTGGGAATGCTCAGTTCCCAACTGCTGCTCCACGATACGCACCAGTCCCTGCACCGCCTGCATCATCAGAGATGTTTAAAGCCCCGTCCAGCTGTTCCAAGGTGCTTGTTATCAACACCAATTTGCATTGCTTCCAAGCCCGCGTGCAAGGATTGAATATCGATCCCCCTCGTTCCTCATCATCCCTCATTCCTTTTTGCTTGTTAGAGTTGCTTCTTAGAATTGCTTGTTAGAGTTGCTTGTTAGAGTTGCTTGTTAGAGTTGCTTGTTAGAGTTGCTTCTTAAAGTTGCTTGTTAGAGTTAACTACATGCATGTACCGGCATCCCTCCCTGTATTTAAATTGGCGTTGCTTTGACCGGAATGGATTGAAGGCCCACAGTAATGTGAGCAATTATCTTGCAACGCAGGTTCCTACCCCCCAAGACTCAGTATGTGCCAGGAAGGAGAATGGCGAGATACGCAACTATCGTAGCGCTTGCCTTGCGCTCTATGACCACGCCTTGGTGTTCTGCGAGGATCGTTGCGGGCCTCACTGTCTATAATAAATCAGGTCTGTAAGTGAGAGTGGACATGCTCTGAGGCTGCAGTGAACTGAGTGCAATTGCAAGCATTCTCAACTGCAGGTATTTGTTGACCATTACCTTAGCTTGGCTGAGGAGCAAATGTGCCCTGGCTGTGCAAGAACAATGCCGTAGATTAATATAACGGTATGCCGTCAACAAATGCAACCAACTGGCTCATTTTTGGTATGTGCAGGAGCCAAGCTTGGACTTCTGGGCAAGATAAGAGAACTTAAAGGCTTCAAAAGTGCGTAACGTTTTGTTTGGGTAGGTTGAGTGCAAGCAGAAAGAGCTGAGGTGATTGAAAGTGTCAGAGAACAATTTGAATACAAAATGGGATGAATACATCTTGCTGTGCCATTAGACCCTGTATCCTAGAGAATGCTGCATTTCATACTCCATAGTCTTCCATAAATGATCGAGGAAACACAATTCCTATAAATACAAAGCTTCTTAAATAGAGCTAATGCAATCTCACCTGCAGAGCAGTGGTGTTTGTAGTGCAAAACAGATTTACCTCTGCGCTCTATATGCTTGCATTCTTTGTGCACATTGCTCACGCCTGCGATTCAACTGTTTTTAGTGATGGTGACAACTGGCGGCTGGCAGTACATATTTTTGCCAAGTCATACACTGCACCTAGTCATCCTTTGTACATATTGTACACCATTGCTTTGTATCTGCGAGTTTATGGTATTATGCACGTCAATTTTTTGGGTGTGAGGCTGGTTCACAAAGTAGTCTTTACTTCCTATATAAGTCTTCCTTACTGCTCCCTTTTCCCCTTGTTTTTGGAAAAGTTGAATGGTACTCAAGGCAGCTCATTTGCTTGTGTGGTCTTGTTTTTGGTTTAATCTTTCATTTGTACACATATGCTCACATATGCCAGTGTATATCTTTTACTACTTAGTAGTTCTGTATATATCTGTGCTTCTGATTACGCTTGGGTTTCAAATGGTTCACAACTGGTGCTGCAGAGCGAGGAACCGCGTGTCTCAATTGACATCTTCCACTTGTCTGTCTTGTGCAAGCGGGGACCTGATCTGAATTCTGATTAACGAGGCGACAAAATGATAATGGATCCAAGCAAACTTTGTCAACAAACAGAAGGGTTATGACTAATGACCCAGAATGTAGGGCTCAGCCAGTGTACACAGAACTAAAAGAATACAGAAGAGACAAAATCACAGTAAGGCAGTATAGGATACGTACAAGTACTGCAATTGTGTTATAGGTATAATAAAGAGGTCAAAGTGTGCAGCTACAATCAATGTGAAAAACATGTATGTGATAAAACTTATGAGTTCAGTGTGAAACACCTGAACTCAGGTTCTTGAAGTGTAGCATAAAGTGAGATGTTCTCACTTTCTGGTTTTCTCCGGTTTCTGCTTTCCTTCTCCATTCTTTTTATTCCTTAGAGAACACAACTCTCTCTTTAGCATACTTCCCCCCCCCCCTCACCTCTTTTCTATATTCTAGTCTTAAGTTTTCTCCCCTTTCTCTGGTTTCTCTGAGTTGTTGTGTTCTCCTTGGTGATAATGACAGAGCCCTATGCATCTCACAATGCAAGCGAAATAGAACTCAAGTGATTGTGCGTTGCACACACCTGATTTAGATTTCGATTTCGATTCACTTTAAGACCTTCAGCCTTCAGCCAGACTATTTGGCTAATCGACCTGTGCCTTGTCCTTCCCAGTCGACAATATATCCATGAGCGCAGACAAAGGGGAAACAATTTTTTTTTGTGCAAGACATCATAAGGTTTACAAGGTTTACAAAATAAGGCCTTCAGTAATGAATGCAACTGCTAGCAAGACTCTCGCACATCATTAACACTTGGGCGCTGACTTCCTTGTTGTTGCAAGTAAGGTTGCTCTACTGGAAAGTCACCCGAAAATCTGTACAGGTAAGAAAACTTTATCCGCAGAGCAAGAAGATCTGCTTGGTGGATAGATGATGTCCAAGGCAAAACAAAACCAAGATGAAAGATATGAAGAAAGCAACACGTTGTTAGTACAAGCATGCTCACTGAAATTAGAAAGTGGAGAATGAAGAAAAAATAAAAATGCAGAGCTGGGGTCTAGGAAATTTAGCAACCAGCGTGTGTTCGTTTGAACAGAAGCAGAGTTAACTTCATACAATCTCAGCATTTCAGACCATACACTCCAGGAATCATACAAGCCATGCAGGCAAAGTGACGCCAAAGAGCGTGCAGATTCTCCAAAGAACAACTCAAACAGCTAGCAGGTCACCACGATGTATGTCATAGACCACTACAGCACACACCTGAGCCGAGCAATGAGGTGAAATTATGTGCTAGCACGCACGGCTTGCTTGATCATGCCATCTTCTTATCATCATTTTTTTTGTATGCATGGAATTTCTGCTGGCCATCTTAAAACATATTGACTGCTTGTACACTAGTGTACCTTAAGAGCTCTACATGAACACATCATTAGGATGGACATCGGAGATTATGTCATTGGCATGTTTTATTGAAGGCACAAACAAGCTTTGTGAGAATTTACCCAATCAACATGCACCCGAAAACAAACTAGACGGGAGTGCAACAGCAAGTCAGGAAGTACTGTGTAACACGTGATTTCAGGTTCAAAAGGATGCACGCCTACAGATAGACAGACACGTCCTCTTTCCTATTTCAATATCTTCAGGTAAAGAGTTATTATTACGCCGCCTTGTTAACATGACCCCGGTCTCTTATTGCAGTCAGCCAGCCTTCAGAAAATTTGACAGATAGGCTCTTATTTGTGAAATCGAACACTCCACCGCTTAAGGGTACTGGTCTGGATGTCACCACACTCATGCTGTGAGATGTGGCCAAGCATGCATTTCAACAGGTTTGTAATAAAGATCACACAACTTGTTTGAAGCTAGAGCAATGAGAATAACCAGCATAATGATACCCCTGTGGATTGAAGCCCTTTCCGTCAACTTTGGGATTGATGGAACCGTTGTCCATCCTCTGCTGAGCCACATTTATTTTCTCAACCCTACTGCATCCTTCACATTACATTTGCTAAATGCTTGTGATTTTCTGCCTCCAATGGGTGGTGCAGTCTCAAAAGTAACTGCGCTTATGGTTATGATATGTCTTATGTACTTCCTTTCCAGTACTAGCAACACTTACTAGCTGGTTTCAAGCCCAGTCTGCAGCCTTCCTGATCCTTATTTGGTTTTCTCTTTTCTTTCAATGTGGTGGAGGGTATTTACGAGACCTAACAGCCAAGTGGCTTTTGCCCTAAATTGTGCAGGGAGATGCATTAAATAGCCAGCATCTTTTCTCTGTTACACACAAATGAACTAGCAGACCAAACCTCTACTTTGCTGAATGTTTCTCTAGAGTTTTTAGTAGAAAGAGAGTTCTTAGAGAGGTAAACAATATGTTTGTATCGTGTGATGGCGGGGACTTATTTGTAAGTTTTCTGTGGCTTTTGTTAAAGATTGCATTCAATCATCAGTTCTCTGCTTCAGCTGTAGAACTGGAGTTCTTGCGTAGTGAGCGTAGGCTGAGATCTGGCAGGCACTTTGCATAAAGTGCTGTGTACTCTCGTTTTAGGCATTCTT
>Ga0307968_1000448_pt1:0-5000 | contig 29031 bp, 26 predicted proteins | sample OrgLakmetagen650_FD_201834 | JGI IMG/M metagenome (GOLD analysis project Ga0307968, IMG submission 201834) | Saline water microbial communities from Organic Lake, Antarctica - #650 | ecosystem: Environmental > Aquatic > Non-marine Saline and Alkaline > Saline | place: Antarctica: Organic...
AGGCGGTGGGCGTGGGTGTGGGTGTGGGTGGGTGGGCGGTGCAAGAGGATTGTGTGTGTGTGTGTGTCAAGGCGGTGGGCGTGGGTGTGGGTGTGGGTGTGGGTGGGGGTGGGTGGGTGGGTGGGTGCTTATTTGTGCACCCAACAAGCTATGCGTGCTTCCTTGGGCAGAGTGCCTTCTTTGGATAGGATGTGCCGTCATAATGCAGTAGAGTGCTTCCCTTTTGGCAGGCTGCTTCCCTTTCATAAAGTGCTTCATCGTTTTGCTTGGGCAGAGTGCCTTCTTTGGATAGGATGTGCCGTCAAAATGCAGTAGAGTGCTTCCCTCTTGGCAGGCTGCTTCCCTTTCATAGAGTGCTTCATCGTTTTTTACAGTGCTGAGGGGACCTCAGTGTGGGACCTCACTGTGGGGCCTTACTGATCTCAGATCTCGGAGGCATGCACTCCCGTGTCAGTTGGCAACAGCAGAAGGAAACTACCACAATCCTGATTGCACAGCTAGTGCCAAACCAATCAGAATGTCTGCCACTTACTGGGCATGCCCCTTGCACACGCTGATGTGGGCAGTTCACAATGACGTATGTTTGCATGCACGATGCTCTTTGTTTGCTGCTGCAGGTGACGGACCAGATCCGGCAAAAGACTGGCCACTTGCCAGGCGTGGCCATTGTGCACTGATGCATTTGCTGACCACGACACTTTTGAAGCTGACTACATGCAAGCTGACTGCAAGCTGACTACATGCAAGCTGACTGCAAGTTTGTGACTACAAAGATTTGCACGGATGTGTTTGCTGCTGCAGGTGACGGACCAGATCCGGCAAAAGACCGGCCACTTGCCAGGCGTGGCCATTGCAGTAATGGGCTGCATCGTGAACGGGCCAGGGGAGATGGCTGATGCAGATTTTGGCTACGTGGGGGGTGCACCAGGAAAAATCGACCTGTGAGTAGCTTGGCTAGTGTGGATTCTTTCCTTTCATTTATCGAAGCTAACACGAACTGATTGATAGCTGACACAAACGATGTACGCGGTTTTTACACACATACACACACACACTCACATTCACACACACACTCACACACACACACACACACACACACACACACACACACACACACACACACACACACACACACACGCGCACGCACGCGCTCCCACAGGTACGTGGGCAAGGAGGTGCTGAAGCGTGGCATCCCTCACGACACTGCGTGTGATGAGCTGGTGCAGCTCATCAAAGACCACGGCCGATGGGTGGAGCCCCCTGCAGAGGAAGAGGAGGGGGCAGAGGGCAACAAGCAGCTCGTGGGTGCTGTCTAAGCAGGCAGGCGATCTGCTTATGTCCTGACTCCTGTGTTTTGTGTGAAGCGATGCTGTTTTTTCTAGAGGGCAACAAGCAGCTCGTGGTGCTGCCTAAGCAGGCAGGCGATCTGCTCATGTCCTGACTCCTGTGTTTTGTGTGAAGCGATGCTGTTTTTGCTATAGAGGGCAACAAGCAGCTCGTGGGTGCTGTCCAAGCAGGCAGGCGATCTGCTCATGTCCTGACTCCTGTGTTTTGTGTGAAGCGATGCTGTTTTTGCTATAGGGCAACAAGCAGCTCGTGGGTGCTGCCTAAGCAGGCAGGCGATCTGCTCATGTCCTGACTCCTGTGTTTTGTGTGAAGCAATGCTGTTTTTGCTATAGAGGGCAGCAAGCAGCTCGTGGGTGCTGTTTTTAGGGGAGCGTGCCTGATGGCTTATAGACGCTAAGGGAGCGTGCCTGATAATCCAGACTGCTTCAGCTGTGGAGGAGGGAGAACATTTGCACGGAGCTTGGCTCAAGGTTCTTTAGTTTCGTGCTCCCACAGGCAATGAGGTTATGGCAGTCGTGGGTCTAAAGCTTGGTGCTGGTAGGTGTAAATGACTAGCACAACGTATGTGTGTTCTTGGCTGTGTTGCCTCATCTTTATCGATGCGTTTGTTGCAAGCACGCACTCCTGTAAGCAATACATATCAACTCATGATTTTTTTTTGGCTTGGCTGCCTTATTTCTAGAACGAAGAGAAACTCCTTTTAGTCCCATATTTATGGCCTGTTCTTTCAAACTTGTAAGAAACAAAGAGCCTGTGTACGTCGCACGGAGGCTCGTTTTTGCCTGTCCTGAACATCTGATCCAGCTGAAAGGTCTTTGAGGAAGAAAGAAAGAACGTGTGTGTCTTCATCACTAACCGGTGACGATTGCCAAGGAAATAAAGTATCTAGGTAGGTACAAAAAGATGGAACGTTGGATAAGGTAAGGTTACATCGCTACATATTATATATGCCTCTGGGGGGCATCTGAGCGGAAGCTTGGAAAAAGCCTGAAACCAAACCAAAAAGAACGTTGGATAAGGATTAGTTACAAGGTTTACAAGAAAAAGACCTTCCGAAAGTCAAGAAATATGACTGCTCGCCTGTTCATGAAGTAAATTAAACTACGAAAAAGAAAAGATGGAGGAGTTGTTTTCCTGGTGTAATAAAGGAGACACATCCTGGGATCCTATGTGTGAAAATAAGAACTTCCTGCGGAGAGAAATTATCTGAGGGTGCGTCCAGGAAAGAAAGTGTCCAGTTACAAAAAGATGGAACGTAAGGTAAGGGATGGTTAAAATGCAATATATGCCTTCTTAGGGGGGCATCTGAGCAGAAGCTTGGAAAAGCCTGCATCCCCCCCAGAAAGAGAAAAGGGCTAGGCATTCAGCCACAAAAGAGCCCACACCATACATATGGCTATTTCAAAAAGTCCTCAAACAAGTTGGGCTATCTTCATTTTGAGGTATTCTTCAGATCTTACAGTTTCCATGTTTCCATCCAACTTAAAAGGGGGGGGGTAAGAGTCGGCAACCAGAGCGGAATGTGTAAACAAAGATTACCTGCTTTTGACCTTCAGACCACAATATCTCCACCAATGCAACCTAAAGCCACTGCAAAGCCCCTTGCTCATGCCCAACTCAGTGACAAACTTTGGTCCATGCCAAATGTGACTTTCAAAAACAAGAACAAGTTCTTTAAATATAGGATGGATACAATATACACAGACAAACATACCAAAGGTTTAGCCACATGACAGGTCCTGCCACCTGCCCCTTGTGCGGATGTGAGGAGCAGGCAGTGCTCCACACGTGCTTCTTAGATGCAACAGCCATACTCTGAAGATAATGCACATAAACCGGCACCACCACGCAGTTAGCCGTTGTGGGGAAGAGATCATCAGCAAAGGCAAGCTGGGCTCAGCAAACATTACAATGGAAAGAAAACTACGCAGGCAGTGAAAGCCACTCCCCACATCAATTAAGGAAAAGGAGCCACTTTGGTACCGAGTACCGTAAAGCTCCTCCACCGCGAAAAGGAAAGGGAAAATCAATGGGGATCAAAAGGGTTGCAGGCTTGGCCTGAAACCGACTCCTGATGAGAGTTGATAACAGTACTGGAAAGGGCACTTCTGGTATGGACAAGTTTAGCAGCGAAGTTCACAGAGTGCACATGGAGCTCGCTCGAAGGCAAGCTTCTTAACTCTTTGAAAATCGAGACCCAGATCCTTGAAAGGCTTCAGACACAGTGGATGCATGTAACAGTGAATAGCTATCACTGTTACAAGCATCCATTGCAACGATCTATCTAAAAATCTGACCCTAACATTGAACCCCCCGATGACATCATGTATTTCAATGATTGAAAGAAACATTCCCGACTTGGTTTTCCCAACAAAAAAAACTTCCACCTAGACATCAAAGCCGTCCAGATGGCATGTTAGTCATGCCCATTGAAGGAAGAGGCAGGTACTTGGACCCCAAACAGATACCCCCAAGGGACAGAGACATCTTGTAGAATTAAAAACTGCTCAGACATAATTCCGCAACAGACATTAGATAAAGCGCACAACCAACATCTTCCTCTTATCCAGCGCCTACGAACAAGGAGCCTCCGAGGCATCTCTCGAAACAACAAAGTCACGATTCATCATGATGTTAAACTTTTTGAAGTCGGAAGCACAATCTACAATAAGTACACCATAATTTTCACTAAACCTGGGCATCTTTCTGCACAAAATGCCCCAACAACTGCACTATACTGCCATGCAATAAAAAGCTTAAACAAGATTACAAAAACAAAAAACAAAGTACACTTTGAAAACGACAACAGTGATAATGGGGGATCTGAGGGGGGAGCTTTACCCTAGTACGAGTTTGAAACGAAACTGAAGGTTGATAAATAAAAAGGACGCAAGTTCTCACTGGTAGCTAGAGCGGATGCCTTCAGGAGGGCGAGGCGCAGGCTGGATTGCATGGCTGACAACCTGCTGGATCCCCGTTAGTTTCAGTTGTTTCTCTTTTTCGGATCTAGGTGGGGCTCGCTCTGGCTAGTGTGAGCACTAGTTGAGAGCCTTTCCTTGATGCGCTGGTGTTTTCCAGCAGACTTTTATTTGTAGCGCCTTTTTTCAGTTTGGTTTCAGGCTTTTATCAAGTTTCCTGCTCAGACGCCCCCCAGGGGCATACATAGCAATGTAACCTCATGTTGGAATGTAGTAGACCGGAAAGCCGCTTTCCGGGAAGGCATCATCTGTAAAGAGTCAAACATTAAATGAAACGAGTCCTTGGAAAACGAAAGGAAAAAAACTACGCAGGCAGTGAAAGCCACTCCCCACATTAATAAGGAAAAGGAGCCACTTTGGTACCGAGTACCTTGAAGCTCCTCCACTGCGAAAAGGAAAGGAAAAACCATTGGGGATCAAAAGGGGTGCAGGGTGCGTTTTGCTGTGTGGGGTGTTGAAAGACAAACAACGGGAAGTGCCCGCTTTTTCATCTGTTTTTGATTTCGCTCTTACGATATTACAGCCATAGCTAGCCAGGCACGTGCTAGTTCAGAGCTCATGTAGCAGCAGGGCCCGCAGCAAGGGAGTGATGAACTAGACCATGTTTGATGATCCAGACCTTCTCAAAGCGCGTGTGCTGCTCCTCACGCATGAGTTTTATTAAAGAAACATTTG
>Ga0307968_1000448_pt1:10000-29031 | contig 29031 bp, 26 predicted proteins | sample OrgLakmetagen650_FD_201834 | JGI IMG/M metagenome (GOLD analysis project Ga0307968, IMG submission 201834) | Saline water microbial communities from Organic Lake, Antarctica - #650 | ecosystem: Environmental > Aquatic > Non-marine Saline and Alkaline > Saline | place: Antarctica...
GCAGCAACACTCACATGCAGGGCGGTGCGGTTGCACGGATGGGGAGGAGAGGGCATCCAGAAGGAGTGCCTGTCACTGTAAACGCTTGATTGCTGCGCCATGTCCAGGTGCACCAAGGCATGAATGCTGGACTCTGCGTACATGTGTGTGTGTGTGTGTGTGCGTATGTGCGTGTTTGTATGTGTGTGTGTGTGTGTGTGTTTGTGTGTGTGTGTGTGTGTGTGCGTATGTGCGTGTTTGTATGTGTGCCTGTCACTGTGAACGCTTGATTGCTGCGCCACATCTAGGTGCACCAAGGCATGAATGCTGGACTCTGCGTACATGTGTGTGTGCGTATGTGCGTGTTTGTATGTGTGCCTGTCACTGTGAAAGCTTGATTGCTGCGCCACATCTAGGTGCACCAAGGCATGGATGCTGGGCACTGCATTCATTTGTGTGTGCGTGTGTTTGTTAATGAGTGTGTTTATGTATTTGTGTGACGTCAAAAATTTCTCATTTCAAATCTGGTATTGCATGTGCGCAATCACACACACGCACGCACACACGCACACACGCATCAGCGCCTGCACTCAGCACAGCTGCCTTCACACTATCAAAATAATCACCAGACTAATGTGTGTGTGTGTGTGTGGTCGTGCACCAACACCTACACCTTCAACTACACACACCTTCACCTTCACCTTAACACACACACACTCCTACACACACGCGCACACACGCGCACACACACGCACACAATCACATCCATACCAGCAGAGGGCACAGCTTCTTGCTCAGTCAAGAGAGCTCACTGTCCTCTGTAATCCCCTGCCTGCCATTCTACCATTCCAGCACACAAACACAACATTGTTCATCGCTCATCTGTAGGGTTGGCCAAAACCATACATACATACGTATATACGGTGTTACACGGTATTTTTAGCAGGGAAATCACCATAAATACAGTCATAAACGTTGTACATATACGGTCTGGCCAACCCTACTCATCCGTTCTATATACCTACACAGTTTTTTGTGGGGCTCTGGCTAGTGTGAGCACGAGCTGGTGTTGTTTTCCAGCATAGACTTTTTATTTTTTATATACCTACACCCATGAGACACCCAGGCCCACACGTCGTACAACACCACACCCCACACGTCGTACAACACCACACCCCACACACTGTACAACACCCCACCCCACACGCCGTACAACACCACACCCACACATCGTACAACACCCCACCCCACACGCCGTACAACACCACACCCCACACGTCGTACAACACCCCACCCACACATCGTACAACACCACACCCCACACGTCGTACAACACCACACCCCACACGTCATACAACACACACCACACACGTCGTACAACACCACGCCCACACGTCATACAACACCCATCACAACATTACAGCCACACGTCCACCATCAAGCAACTGCACGAAGCGCGGCTGTGCATTTGTAAGCACTACACATTATAGCACTTTGTATTTAGAGCACCCGCACGCCACACGACTGCCTTTGCACATTCACGTCACAGCATTTTAGCATACCTGCACGCGGCACGGCTGTTTTCGCATGCACGCACTTTCACGTCACAGCATTCTAGCATACCTGCACGCAGCACGGCGGTTTTCGCACGCACATTCACGTCACAGCATTCTAGCACACCTGCACGCAGCACGGCTGTGTTCGCACGCACATTCACGTCACAGCATTCTAGCACACCTGCACGCAGCACGGCTGCCTTTGCACGCACATTCACGTCACAGCATTCTAGCATACCTGCACGCAGCACGGATGCTTTCGCACGCACATTCACGTCACAGCATTCTAGCACACCTGCACGCAGCGCGACTGCTTTCGCAGCGCCTTCTGGACTCTGCAGTCTTATTGCCTGCTCCAATCCTAGCAGCAGCTGCCGCACTTTATCCAAAGGCCTCCTTTTTTTCTGCTGCCTGCCAGGGCCACGCTTTCCCAGCCCCTGGTGCTGCTGCTGCTGCTGCTCCTGCTGCTGCTGCTCCTGCGTCTGCTGTTGTTGTGTAAGCTGTGTTTGCTGCCTCAGTTGACCGCCTTCAATTAGAGAGGCAGAGATCGGTTGGGCGCGAGAAGAGAGGAGGGTGTGCAGCGTCTCTAGGGTGCGTGTGCAGGCTCGTGTGGCTGAGGTGTCAAGGGTACCTAGCCAAACATAATATCACGCACAGCGTACTCAACAAAAATCCGAGTTTGTAATACGCACAAAAATTAGCTCCAGACACTGATTTATAGAGCTATAGCGTACAGACAAGGTTTTACACACACAGCGCAGTTCAGACACACAAACATTTACACACCACACACACACACACATACAGCTAGCTTACAGACAAAGTGTGACACTAACAGCAGACGCACACATGTACACACACACACACACAGCTAGCTTACAGGAAAAGTGTGACACTAACAACAGACGCAAACATGTACACACACAGCTCAAACACACACACACATACATACACACACGTATGTACACACACAGCTCAAATACAGTGCACCAGCGCCTTTTCTGTGTGAATGTTTGAACGTGTAGTGGATGAGTGTGATTGTGGGTGTACATGGAACCTTGGAACCTTGGAACATGGAACCTTGGATGAGTGTGATTGTGGTTGTACATGGAACCTTAGAGTTCACACTCAGCACAAAGCTAGAGCAAAGCCAGCAAAGAAATAAGAAGTGCAAGTTTTACAAACACAATCACAAATTTAAAAAAATGCACACAGCTGCATGGCTAGCGCAAAACCAGCGAGGACGTGTGCTTATACTCAAGCATAAATGCAGACAGAGCTCACACACACACACACACACACACACACACACACACACACACACACACACACACACAAGGGAGACGCACGTAACCAGCACCACCATTACAATTTGCTGTCAATCTAGATCCTACAAAGCCGCTGCTGCTAACACCACCAATTTGCTGTAACACTGAAGCAGTGGCTTACCTCAAGGGAGACGCACGTAACCAGCACCACCACTATCATTCGCTGTCAATCTAGGCCTACACTCCTACAAAGCTACACTCCTACACTCCTAATCTAAACTCCTACAACTCCTAAACCACACTCCTACATTCCTAAGCTACACTCCTACACTCCTAATCTAAACTCCTACAACTCCTAAGCTACACCCCTACACTCCTAATCTACGCTCCCACGAAGCTGCAACTGCTAATACCCCACCAGCCATGCGTTTGCTGTAGCACTAAAACAGTGGCTTACCACAAGGGGGGCGCACGTAACCAGCACCACCATTACAATTTCCTGTCAATCTAGATCCTACAAAGCCGCGGCTGCTAACACCACCAATTTGCTGTAACACTGAAACAGTGACTTACCACAAGAGGGGCGCACATAACCAGCACCACCATTACCATTCGCTGTCAATCTAGGCCTGCACTCCTACAAAGCTACACTCCTACAATCCTATTCTAAACTCCTACAACTCCTAAACCACACTCCTACATTCCTAAGCTACACTCCTACACTCCTAATCTAAACTCCTACAACTCCTAAGCTACACCCCTACACTCCTAATCTACGCTCCTACAAAGCTGCAACTGCTAATACCCCACCAGCCATGCGTTTGCTGTAGCACTAAAACAGTGGCTTACCACAAGGGGGGCGCACGTAACCAGCACCACCACTACCATCCTCAGTTGCCCTGAGCTCAAGCCACCGCCGCAGCGCAGCCTCCAGCCGCGCGGCAGGCAGTGCAGCATGCGTGTGCGTGTGCGTGGGCGGTGCTCGTTCATGTGGTGCTGCCTGCGTGCTACCGTGAGACTGGAAGTACTGCTGCTGATCCTGGTCCTGTTGCTGTTCCTGTTGCTGCTGCTGCTGCTGCTGTTCAGGTTTTAGTTGTTGGAGCGCAGTGCCTGCTGCAGCTGCACTGCCCCCCTGTTGTGTGTGGGTGTGCTGGGCTGCCAGTGCCGCCGCTTCTTGCCTGTGAGTGGGATGGAAAGGGGGGGGATTGGATTAAACCCCTAACCCTAAGGCTCCCTTACATCTCTTTCACCCCACTACTCACTCCACTCACTGCACGCGCTGCCTACAAAGGGGGTAGGGTTCGCACAAACAGCTCAGTTTTGGTAGCCTGGATGGAGGAGTTAAGTGTAAGGGTCATAATTGAAGAAGGCTCTCGAAAACAATGCCTAAAAAATGAGGCATCTGAAGATGAAGGCCCGAGATGAGGGCTCTGTGGGTGTGAAACTAGGAGGACAAGGTGTGAAGCTAGGAGACAAAATGGAAATTGTTTTTGTTGGCTTGACACTTTATAGCAGACATGTGCAGCAGCAGCAGCAGCAGTAGCATTAGAGTGCTCTTAATTTCAACACTGCCAGAGCAACAAGCCTGAATTTTGTGTATCGAGTAGCATAGAGTAGTCACCTATATATACCTCACACATGCACATATATACCTCACACATGCACATTTCCAAAATGCACATATATTTTGCATACATTTCCAAAATGCACATATATACCTCACACATGCACATTTCCAAAATGCACATATATTTTGCATACATTTCCAAAATGCACATATATACCTCACACATGCACATTTCCACAATGAGTACGAGCAATGCCTGCAATCTAGGCACAGCACATACCTGACATACACTCAACAACAAATGCACAAGCAACCTAGGCGCAGTGCATACCTGACATAAACTTGACAATAGAATAAGTACAAACAATTGAAGCGCAGCGCACACCTAACATAAAACTCAACAACATTGTATGCACAAGCAACCTAGGCGCAGTGCATACCTGACATAAACTTGACAACAAAATAAGGTCAAACTATCTAAGCTCAGCGCATACCTGGCATAAACTTAACAACAAAATATGTACAAGCAACCTAGATGCAGCGCATACGGTATGTGGTATGCGGAATGCAGTATGCGGTATGCGCATACGGTATGCGCCTTTGCGGCATACCTGATATAGGTACAGTAATGAATAAGTAGGAGCATTACTAGGGTTGGCCAGAACCGTATATACACACCGTACATGACCGTATTTACGGTGATTTCTCTGCTTAGAATACCGTATATACACTGTATACACGTATATATGTATGGTTCTGGTCAACCCGAGCTTCTGGCCAGCCCTAGTAATGCACGTTTGGCCAGGGTTAGTCTGGCTAGTGATATACATAAAAAAAAAGGTTTGAGCATTACCTGTAAGCTAGGCACAGCAGCGCTCCACGCACGCGCTCAATTGGGGGGGGGCAGCTGGAGGGCCTTAACATGGGATGCGACAGCAGCGTGCACACCTGCGTGCATTGGAGCACCTTGTTTAATGAATAACACGCGAAAGAACGTGTGCTGGTTTGTAGTTGCGTTCAAACGCACTCACACACACGGGCACACAGACGTACACAGACATACACACACAGGCACACCTTTGTGCATTGGAGCACCTTGTTCAATGAATACCATGTGAAAGAACGTGTGCTGGTTTATGGTTGCGTTCAAGCACAAACACACACACACAAATACACAGTGCCTATGCACGATGAGCATGTAAATTTTATGCAAGCACCACATGTGGCTAAGTACAACCCAGCAAGGCCATGCATTGTACCTGATCTACATTTGCCAATCCAACACAACTCCAACACACCTGCGATGCGCTCGAAGTGTGAGGGTTGATGCGTGCTAAAACACACCTGTGCGGCGCTCGTAGTGTGAGGGTTGCATGCGTGCTTAAACACACCTGTGCGGCGCTCGAAGTGTAAGGGTCGCATGTGTGCAGAATTTGCTCCACCGCATCTAGCACGTCTGTTTTTACGTTTTGGCTGGCAAAGGATGACAGCGAAGAGGCCACTTTGCTGGGGTCATCTGCACACAGGAGAATGGGAGGAAGCAAAAGAGAGCGCTGGTTTCACATTTAGGCTGGCAAAATATGCCATTGAAGAGGCCACTTGTCAGGAATTTAAATAATCTGCACATCATTTTAAAGAAGGCTGTTGCTCAAAGCAACTTGAGTGAGCAAACATACTTCTTGAGGTTTGCCTGCACAAGAAAAGAGAGTCAAGAGGTGAAGGAGTCAAGAGCTTGAGGATTCAAGAGCTTGAGGAGGATCTGAGAGTCTGAAAAGTGCACGATGAAGCCAAACAAAGTCATCAGAACAAAAACAAAACGCACAGGAAATTTAGGAGAGGGATTAAACAGACACCAAATGAAAAAGATGGGGAAAAGCAAATTGCACAGGTGTTCCTGCAGGAATGATCAGATACCACAAGTGGCACGCAAACTGCGCAGATACTGTTCCAGAATTACAGGAATTATCAGGCACCACAAGTGGAACGCAGATTGTACGAGTGTCCCAGACTTGCAGGAATAATCAGACACCACAAGTGGAACGCAAATAGCAACCGAAATTTAGGCCGTGGTACCTTTCACCGAAAGTGGGGCACAAAAAACTTGAACGTCACAAGTTGCAACAGAGTCAAAATACCAACAGATAACGTTTAGCACTTGCCTTGCCCAGCAGCAGAGCAGTGCATGCTTGCTTGCAGCTGCGCTTGGCCACACACTCTATGCATCAACGCCCACAATCACAGTCTGCCCGCCAAACCAAAGACACACCTACCCTGCCCAGCAGCAGAGCAGTGCATGCTTGCTTGCAGCTGCGCTTGGCCACACACTCTATGCATCAACGCCCACAATCACAGTCTGCCCGCCAAACCAAAGACTCACCTGCTCTGCCCAGCAGCAGAGCAGCACAGGGCCGCTTGCAGCTGCGCTTGGCCACACAATCTATGCATCAACGCCCACAATCACAGTCTGCTCGGCAAACCAAAGACACACCTGCCTTGCCCAGCAGCAGAGCAGCACAGGGCCGCTTGCAGCTGCGCTTGGCCACACACTCTATGCATCAACGCCCACAATCACAGTCTGCTCGGCAAACCAAAGACACACCTGCCTTGCCCAGCAGCAGAGCATTAAATGGCCGCTTGCAGCTGCGCTTGGCCACACACTCTATGCATCAACGCCCACAATCACAGCCTGCCCGCCAAACCAAAGACACACCTGCCCTGCCCAGAAGCACGTCAGGACAGCAGGCCAGACCCACTTGCTGCCATGCATGGCCACATAGTGCGTGCAGCTTATAGGCTCCGCTTCTGCCTGACTCATTTGATGCTGAAGACATCAGAGGGTGGCGGGGTAAAGGAAAGAGCGGCTTGTGCCGCTGCTGTTGCTGTTGCTGCTGCTGCTGCTGCTGCTGCTGAAGTGGTTGGTGGTCGTCAGTTTGTTGTTGTGGTGTTTGTGGATGCTGGGAGGTGCGGTGAGGGAGGGGTCGAAAGGTGCGAGGGGGGGGGTACAGGGAGGGTACACCACGTAGCTGATCCAGGAGGGCAAGGGGGAGGTGATCTGTGTGTGTGTGTGTAAGTGCACGTATTTGTGCGTATACATGTGTGTGTGCGTGTGTGGTGTGCGTGCTGGGTTACCAGACACTCACACATACACACATACACACATCAATTGCACACACACACATACACACACACGAACGCACGCACACACAAAAACACGCGTGCACGCGCACACACGTGCACACACACTAACCTTGTATAAGCTCTTTGGCCACGTGGTTCTGGGTGCTGCGCAGCTCTCCTTGCTGAGGCAGGTGGTTGTGGACGCCAGAAAAGCGGGCCAGGAAGGGCTGTGCAAAAAGGATCAGTTTTGGGAATTGAACGTCAGCCAGGAAGAGCGGCAAGAGGAGTTATTTAAGTGATTATGTTCCCCAGCAAAACCAGCAGGAGAGGCTGCATAGTGAAGATATTTTTAGTGTTGTGGTTGCCAGCAGAGCCAGCCAGGAGAGGCTGCATAGTGGAACATTTTAATAAGTGGTCGTGAATGGAGGTGAGGAAGCAAATTGGTTCTCATATTAAATGCGGTATGCTGCGCAGCGCTCTTGTTAGAGCAAGTGCCTTTGGTAAATCATAGAAGCACGTGCTTGTGATTATGTATGCCACTTCAGGTCAAATCATAGAAGAGCACATGCTTGTGATTATGTATGCCACTTCAGGTCAAATCATAGAAGAGCACGTGCTTGTGATTATGTATGCCACTTCAGGTCAAATCATAGAAGAGCACGTGCTTGTGATTATGTATGCCACTTCAGGTCAAATCATAGAAGCACGTGCTTGTGATTATGTATGCCTCTTCAGGTCAAATCATAGAAGCACGTGCTTGTGATTATGTATGCCACTTCAGGTCAGAAGAACCGGATCTACAAATTGAAGGTGCGCTGTTTTGGGTGCCAGCAAAATCAAAACTGGTGCCTGCTTTTGGTGCCTGCTTTCTGTAAAAGAGCGCAATGGAGAATGGCCAGCAATGCAATCATGAAGGCTATAAAAGCTGTCATACTTCAGCTCCTTTTTTGGCTTCCACCTTCTCGCCTCTTTCTCCTACTTTCCTTCAATCTTTCCATCCCTTACTCTTGTTTCTCTAAGGCGTTTCCCCTTTGTCTAGCTAGGTGTGGTTACAGGCTTTTTTTTAAGCTTCCGCTCAGATGCCCCCTGAGGCATATATAGCGATGTAACCTTACCTTAAGGCTAGAGCCTGGCTTCTATCACTATCACTGGGGTACAAGGAATCACTATAAGGAATCACTATAAAAGGGGGGTAAAAGGTATCACTATCACTGGGGTAAAAGGAAAAAGAGTTTGGTGGAGGAGATTCACGGTACCCGGTACCAAAGTGGCTCCTTTTCCTTAAATAATGTGGGGAGTGGTTTTCACTGCCTGCACAGCTTTTTATTTTAAAAGAGGTGCGGAAAGGCAAACGGGATTTACAGGGAGTCATGTAGCGCTGCCCTTTGAAAGATCACCAACAAAGGGGCAAGGGAAAGAGAGCAAGTAGGAAGATGCCCAGGAGGTGTGGTAAGGAGAACAAGGTTCAATTGTCGCGCTCAAAACCATCATGGAAGGCACTCAATGCCACTTGTTCACTAATTACTAGGGTCGACCAGAACCATGCATATACGGCACATTTGGCAGACTTTGTTTACCACAGACAGTGATAGATTCAGTGCATATACGGCACATTTGGCAGACTTTGTTTACCACAGACAGTGATAGATTCAGGTGTGAAGGAAAAGGACACTAGGCTGATATTTAGGGTTGGCCAGGACCATGCATATACGGTGTATATGGTATTTCTGGCAGGGAAATCGCCAAATATACGGTCATATATGGTGTATACATATGATTCTGGCCAACCCTGCTAGTTACCTTACCTCACAACATTTCAGCACCTGCTGCACCGCTGAGCACTCCTGTTTGGCACACAACTGTACTTTTACTGTTTAACACACAACTGTACTTTTACTGCTTGGCACAAAACTGTACCTTTCTTAAATCCTCCTCCCCTCCGTGTGTTTGACACGTTTCTTCTTTTCCCAAGTCCTCCTCCCCTTCCTCCTCCGTGAAATTAACTCAAGAGGTGACTTTCAGTCATTCTCAAGACTACACGTTTCTTCCTTTGACAAGTTCTCCTCCCCTTCCTCTTCTGTGCCGCTAACTCAAGAGGTGACTTTCAGTCATTCTTTAGTCTACACGTTCTTCTTTTGACAAATCCTCCTCCCCCGTTCCTCTTCCGTGCCACTAACTCAAGAGGTGACTTTCAGTCATTCTTAAGTCTCCACGTTTTTCCAAGTCCTCCTCCCCTTCCTCTTTTGTGAATTTAACTCAAAGGTGACTTTCAGTCATTCTTAAATCTACACGTTTTTCTTTTTCCAATTCCTCCTCCCCTTCCTCTTCTGTGCCACTAACTCAAGAGGTGACTTATATGCCGTATATCGTATATACGGTTCTGGCCAACCCTACACTTTCAGCGATTACCGTATGTTCAGGATCACTTCGGGAACCCATTTTCAAAACTGCACACCTCATCCTCTCCCAAGTCCTCCTCCTCCTCCTCTTCCTCCTCTTTGTCGCCATCCGATGAATGCTGCACAGACTTGGGGTCCTTGCGCTGCCGCCTGAGTATTATAACAAAAACAAAGTTTTCAAGGACTGGACAATTACACGAACAGGTTCTAAGAGGGTCAAGGTCTTGTGTGTGGGCCTTTTGCTGGGGTCCTTGCGCTGCCGCCTGAGTATTATGACAAAAACAAAGTTTTCAAGGACTGGACAGTCACACGAACAGGTTGTAAGAGGGTCAGGGTCCTGTGTGTGGGCCCTTTGCTGGGTGGGGCCTTTGCACTGCCGCCTAAAGATTGTGACGCAGCGTGAAGACGATTTTTTATAACGGACATCGTAATGACGTGAGCAGCAGAATGCTAAGGGGGTCGGGACTCTGTGTGTGGGCCTTATGTGCTGCTGCCTGAGCATGCAGAAGAGCAGTAGCATCAGTTCTGTGTGGGCTTTTCTTTGCACTTCATTGCACTGCCCCCTGAGGATGCAGTGGAGCAGGAGCATCACTTCTGTGTGGGTTCTTCTTTGCACTTCCTTGCACTGCCGCCTGAGGATGCAGCAGAGCAGTAGCATCAGTTCTGTGTGGGCCCTTCTTCGCACTTCCTTGCACTGCCGCCTGAGGATGCAGCAGAGCAGGAGCATCAATTTTGTGTGGGCCCTTCTTTGCACTTCCTTGTATGGCCGCCGGAGGATGCAGTGGAGCAGTAGCATCAGTTCTGTGTGGGCCCTTCTTTGCAATTCCTTGCACTGCCCCCTGAGGATGCAGCAGAGCAGTAGCATCAGTTCTGTATAGCCCTTCTTTGCACTTCCTTGCACTGCCCCCTGAGGATGCAGCAGAGCAGGAGCATCAGTTCTGTGTGGGCCCTTCTTTGCACTTCCTTGCACTGCCGCCTGAGGATGCAGCAGAGCAGGAGCATCAATTCTGTGTGGGCCCTTCTTTGCACTTCCTTGCACTGCCGCCTGAGGATGCATCAGAGCAGGAGCATCAGTTCTGTGTGGGCCCTTCTTTGCACTTCCTTGCACTGCCGCCTGAGGATGCAGCAGAGCAGGAGCATCAGCAGTTCTGTGTGGGCCCTTCTTCGCACTTCCTTGCACTGCCGCCTGAGGATGCAATACGGCATAGCGGGCTCTTCTCAACAGCATTGCGAGGGTTTCACAGCGGCAAGGCAAGTTTTTTTGAGGAAGCATCACTGTTACTTCAAACATCAATGCTGTGTAGGGCCCTTGCATGTCTCAGGAAAGAGCCTATGAGCTATGAGTAACCAATTATACTAGTATTCACAACACGATTATTTATTATTTCACAACACAGTTTATTGATATGCATTCCTGCTGCGTGGAACTCCATAACCTTGCCTCCTGAGAATAGCTGTGTGGCAGAGCATGCAGCAAGGGTTGGCCAGAACCATATATATACGGTGTGCATACGTTTTTTTTGGCAGGAAAGTTATCGCATGTACGGTCATATACGGTGTACATGCACAACTATGGTTAACCCTTCATGTAGCATGTAAACGGGAAAAGCGAGCAAGCCTTCCTTTACTCTGTCATACTAAGGAGGTCAGTCCTTTGTGAGGAAAACTTAAAATGCCGGCAGTGAAAGGTCGCACGTATATATATATATATATAGACATAAAAGTAGGATTCAAAATTGGCAGCATGCAAGCACTCAATGTGCCTTCCACACCCTGTGTGTGGAAGGGACCGTTGTGCTGCTGCTTGATGAGAGTGACGCAAAGACTGTGCAGCCTCGTCTTCTGCCAATCCACAACAACTGTGCAGCCTCGTCTTCCACCAATCCACAACAACAGTGCAGCCTCGTCTTCCACCAGTCCACAACAACAGTGCAGCCAATCACTTTACGGGGACACCAATGCATAGGGTTGGCCTTGACCAGGTGCAGTATGTATATATACAAAGTATGTACAGGGTTTTACGTACGTACACGATGAAACGGCGACTGGTGTGTAGTTCAAGAATACGGTCCCGTACTGTGCTTTTGTGCTTAAGTATACGGTCCTGACGGATCCAACACACAAACACTTGCAGGCGATGCTTCGCCCATTCACCTCACCACCTGCGCCATTACAAAGCACCCCATACCACGCAAAGCGAACGCAGAAAAAGGACACCTGAAATGAACACGCAAAACCATCACATTCAAGCGTTTTTCTCCACTGCACACCACTCACCTCAGCACCATCGCCATTGCATAGCACCCGGTCTTTGGTCCCTCTGCGCAGGTCAGCTTCTGCCTATGGATCTTCATGCCAAAGGGCTTTTCACGCCAGGAGTTCACAATTTTCCACCTAGAGAAAGGAACACAGCGGAGCAGGAGAGACACAGGGAATGAATAAGAGAGCAATGGGTAGACAGCAAAGTCGGGTGTACGTGCCCTACTGTCATCCACATTAAGAGTGAGAGTGAGAGTGAGAGTGAGAAAGAGAGAGAGAGAGAGGGAGAGAGAGAGAGAGAGAGAGAGAGAGAGAGAGAGGGGGGGGGCAAAGAGCTTGAGCAACGGTTGCAACTCTACAGGAAAAAAAATTGCAATTGGTTTGTGTGTATGTATCTGTTTGTGTGCGTGCCATTTTATTACTACTTATACAAGGAATTTAATAACATAAACACACACGCGCCCTACCCCCTCCCCACACCCACCCAAGCATGCACACCCACGGCCTCTGTACCTGTGTCCACTTTGTTTCAGTATGCGCTGGGTGGCGGGCAGCCAGGGAACCACGCCCCTTCTGCCCAAGGACATGTCTATGAATGGCAGCATCCAGGCCCGCACGAGCTTGTTACTTTCCTCAGCCTCGTCCTCCTCGTCTGTATCAACTTGCTGCTGATGTGGAATGCTTGGTAGCTGCTGTGAAGGACCTTGCTGCTGCGGCTGCTGTGAATCTCCTTGCTGCTGCACTACACACTCCTGTAGGTTTAACCCCCTGTTCGATGCCCTCAGCTGTGCTTCCTTGAGTGCAGCCCTGGCACCACGCCCGTACCTGTGTGTGTGTGTGTGTGTGTGTGTGTGTGTGTGCGCGCGCGCGCGTGAGTGCATACGTTTTTGTGTACATGTGTTGTGCACATGCGTGCATGTGTGTATATGTGACGTGTGCGTGCGTGTGTGTGTTCCTGTGCGCGCACCAACCTAACAAACTCTGCCAGTGTAACCTGCAATCCCCACACTTGCAACCCATGTCTGATTAACATACCTCCCAGACCGCATTTGGAAGCACCCCTGCTGCTGCTGTGGTCGCAGCTGCTGGGGGTGTGACTGAGGGCGTGGGTGGTCTCGTATATGCGAGTGCGAATTCACATCTTGATTGCTGCGCATGCACGCAGCCAGGCCACCCCCTCCTCCGTGGAGCAGCCGCCTCGCACCGCCTTTGGTGACTCCATTTATGATGTCCTCTTTTGCAAAGCGTAAGGACGGTTCGTCATGAGGGCAGCAGGAGGCGTGCAGGGGGCCAGTGTGCAGGGGGTCAACCTCCATGTCCTCTAGGTTGCTGAGGTCTGTGAGCTGAGCCCATGCACCCAAAGGTGGCACGGCAGAGGGGGGGTATAAGAGCTTGTCCAGCCTGTGTGTGTATATGCGTGTGTGAGTGCTTATGTGTTTGTGCGTGTGTGCGTGTGTGCATAAGTGCATGTGTGCATGCATTCTGAGAGGCCTCAGCGTGTGAGTAAACTTTAACGAGGCAGCACCCGTTCAGTGCCTCAAGCGGCGACTCATTGGGTTGCACACGAGTACCGAGGACTCACTTGTGCTGCTGCTCCGACAGCTGACCCACTGTGTAGGAAGCCACCAGCCTGCACGAGAGGAGTCCCGTGAAAAACGAGCGTCAGTCTTTGCTCGCCAAAATGATCAATTGTCCTTTCATCACACACAGACATACCTGGCATCCCAGAGCTCAGGAGCAGTGAAACCAGGGGTGTACTTGGAGCCCTGCATGCCCTTCACAAAATAATTTGCGTCATTGTCGCTTGAATTCAACGTTTTATTACGTTGTTTATAAGTAACAGTTTTATGGATAAATAAAATACCAAAGACACACGTGTTGACGTGTTGACGTGTTGACTTGTCCAGGAAGAGAGTGAGTATGTATGTAAATACATAAACTGCAAATATGGGTTCTGAAGGAGGAGGTGGAGCACCAGTAGGTGGTATGACAGAGGGGTACTTTGCTCTAGTTCGTGTCCTTCGGAAGTTGAGCAGCATGTCACAGACTCTTAGTATTGACTTGATGTGCAGGTGACCAAGGTGAAATGACCCTTGCCCTCTAAGTGCCATGCCACTGACAGAGAACTCAAAGCGTGGTGGACCTGCCAGCAACTTTGATGAGGGGCAATTACCGACCAAAAAGCAAATTAGGTGAGAAACAGTCTCTGTAGCGCAGCAGCATTTGCCATACGTCTTCAAAGGTTCCATTCAACAGGTATTTAGTCTTGTAGCTGTTCGCGCACATGCTTGCAATTGAAGGACTTCCGAATGAGGTGCACACACAGCATTATTATGAATCACAGGGGAACAATTCTTTACACTAAGGAAAGTTAATCCCGTTTTACAAGTCCCACCCTTTTCACCTCTTCACCCTGCACGTACTCATTACTCAGCCAGACCCAACCATATGGTCCTTTATACTTTTTCCTGTCGGCCCAGGGAGGCCCTCCAAGCCGTTTATAGCTTGGAGCCCAATGACGCCCTCAGGAATCCCGTCCTTGAAGGGGCCAGCTTATCCCCCGACATCACGCTGGCCGCAAGCAACATACCTGACCCTGAATTGGCCAGCCTTTTTGCTGAAGTGCAGCAGGTCAGCAAGGCTGCATGTGTTGTCCGACCCTGCACGTCCCTCATCATTGAAACTATGTGACATACATTTCCCTAAGATGTCGGGGAGGTATTTTGCAAAAAAGCAGGGGGCGCGGGATAAGGCATACCTGTTCTTTCTACAGCAAATGTAAGCAAGATTGCATTGAAACTATGATGGTACTAGCAGATCCAAAGTCTACTTTCAACCCACACCCACATTTACACACTTACATACGCACCCACGCCCACCTCATCCTGTTATACACACAGCGCTGTGCCCCCCTCCTCCTGTTACACACACGCACATTGCTATGCCCCCCTCCTCCTGTTACAAACACCCACAACGCTATGCCCCCCTCCTCCTGTTATACATACACAGTTTTGTGCCCATAAGCGCATTGGCAAGAGCAGTGCCGCTGCCTACACTCGTGCCTCCCAGAGGTTGGAGCACTTGCCTGCTGCCTGCGTTGAAACTGCAGGTGCGTAGGACTGTTTGGAACGGTACGAAGAGCACAGAAAGAAAGTTTCTAAGGAAAGCTGGTAGGAAAACCACTCCACACATGACTCGACTTTCTAAAAAAACGAGCCACTTTTAGGTACACCATAAATCCCTCCATCGCAAAAGGGAAGGGGAGCTTCACGGGTGGGGGTATGAGGAGGAAAGTCAGGACCGAACCTATGCGTCAGACATGACTGACAGACTGCAGAGAGAGAGAGAGAGAGAGAGAGAGAGAGAGAGAGAGAGAGATCCTAGCAAAGATTGTGCGAATAATGTCTGGGGATTTGGAGTGTCTATCTGCTTGTCTGTTTTTTTTGTTAATACAGAGCACTGCGTCAAAAGGATTATCAAAATGTATGATTTTAAATCGTATCCAAAAATCAAACATGAATTGTTACAGGTACGATATGAAATCTTAATCATCATCACATAAAGAGCGCCCACCGTGTGTTGTGTTACAAGTACAGTGCTTTAGATCTTTATCTTAATGAACTATTCACGTCATCTTAATGAACTATATACATCATTTAAATGAACTATTCATGTCAGCATTTCTGTCCAGGCTTCTTCATCCAGTCCAGTCCAGTCCAGTCCAGTCCAGTCTTCTTCATCTAAGTGAACAATTCATGTCAGCATTTCTGTTTTGTTGGATGCTGTTCCTGTTTCAGCAAAGTAATTGCTACCTTCTTCATCAACAGGCTCGTCGCAACCTACTAAATAGCAAAGTTGGCCAAAATCGCTTCTTATAGCACGGATTTTCACCAGTTCATGGTTACAAACGTGTACGCAACAACAATGGACCCTTTTCTTCTGCTACAGGGGGCGACACCTCGATGGCACCGCTGCCTGGACCACGTGGAGTGCTGGGCTATGACGTGAGTCTTTTTTTATTTTGGTCTGTGCTCGTCTGGAGTGCTGGGCTATGACGTGAGTATTTTTTTATCTGTGATCCTATGACGATAATGTTTTTTGATGGGCTGTGATGCTGTGTGTGTGTGTGTTTGGGCATTTTTTGGTGGGCTGTGATGTTTGTATTTAATGTTGTTGATCACGTGAGTAAAATTTTTTATAATTCTTTTTGGCAAGCTTTGCTGCTCTCTATAACGTGGGTGTGTATCTAAGGCGTGAGTATTTCGTGTGTGTTAACACCTTGCAACGACTACTGTACACAAACACCGATCGAGGCCAACTTAATTAATCAAGTAAGGTATGTATAGGGTTAGCCAGAACCGTTATATACACCATATATGACCGTATATTGGTGACTCTCCTGCCAAAGATACCGTATACACACTGTATATATATATGTATGTATATATATACACACTGTATATATATATGTATGCACACTGTATATATATATATATATATATTTCTGGCCAGCCCCAAGGTATGCAGTACGTACCTATGTGCCTGGGTCAGCCTGCTTTTGCTTTGCTGGTGAAGCTCTGCAAATGCTCGCAAATTCTTACACTGTATAGCCCCTAACTGAGCGACCCTGATACGTACAATCTTGCTGCAGAGGATACATGCTGTCATGTTGTGGTCTTAAGGTTGGTACGAGCACCATATGGACAAGGTCGAGCTCAAAATTTGAATTTGCAGCAAGGGCGATATCAGGGGTACTTGCACTTTGGTTTAACATCCTGGTAGCTGGTAGCTAATGAACACTTCACCTCTTTCTTCGTAACCCTGACCATAAATTGAAACCCAGCAATAAAACCCAAGCACTTTACTCACTTTGTTACTCCCCTGATTATGCCCTGAAACCCTGCAACAAATCCAAGCATCCTACACGCTTTGAAGTACAAACACCCCTTCCTGTGCCATCTAAGGTGTGGGGAGTGTCTTGCAAAGTCTATTCTTAAGGCCCGGTACCTTCTTTTTGCTGCCTGCAATTCACACACACCTTCTTCCTCTCTCATGGGCCTGTAGGACCTCCCTCACGCCTCTTACAGCCTGCATTTTCCTTCTTCCTCCGATCTCTTTCCTCCCCTCATATGTGGCCTGTAGGCCCCCCCCTCACGCCTTACATTTTGTTATCCAGGATGCTCGCTTACAGTTTGATGCTGCAGCTTACTACTGCCTGCAGTTTAATGCTGCAGCTTACTACTGCCTGCAGTTTAATGCTGCAGCTTACTACTGCCTGCAGTTTGATGCTGCAGCTTATTACTGCCTGCAGTTTGATGCTGCAGCTTACTACTGCCTGCAGTTTGATGCTGCAGCTTACTACCGCCTGCAGTTTGATGCTGCAGCTTATTACTGCCTGCAGCTTGATGTTGCAGCTTATTACTGCCTGCAGTTTGATGTTGCAGCTTACTACTGCCTGCAGTTTAATGTTGCAGCTTACTACTGCCTGCAGTTTAATGCTGCAGCTTACTGCTGCCTGCAGTTTGACACCCGGGGCAACGTGCACGAGTGGAAAAGCTGACGGAAGGGGAGCGTCACCTTCTCCCACATCATACACAAACACACTAACATGCACACATTTGCTAAGTCACACACATACACACACACCTCTACCTGCAGTTTGATGCCTGGGGCGCTTGCGTGTGAGCAGACGAGCTGATGGAGGGGGAGCGCTACCTTCTCCCACGTCATGCACAATCAAGCATAGATACACATACACACATTTTCACACATTTACCCACACACAACAATAAACACACATACACATACATACACACCTCTGCCTGCAGTTTGATGCCCGGGGCAATGTGCGTGAGAGTGCAGCTAGGAAGATGGGGCGCTACTTAGCCATGTCCCCTAATGCACACAAGATTTTGAGACAGGTGCGTTTTTATGTACTGTGTGCGTGCGTTTGTGTTGTGTGCGTGAGATGCGCATGTGTTGTGTGTGTGAGTGTGTGTGTGCGCGTGCGTTTGTGTTGTGTGCTTGAGATGCGCATGTGTTGTGTGTGTGTGTGAGTGTGTGTGTGCGTGCGTTTGTGTTGTGTGCTTGAGATGCACACGTTTTGTTTGTGTGAGCGTGTGATTGCACTGATGCTTTGCCATGCTCCAATGGTTGAGAGTGGCAAACCTAGCCCACCCATTGTCATTTTCTTCTGCTGTCTATTTTTGCCATTGTCCATCATTGCGTCAATTATCCATTGTCGCCACCCTTGGCCATTCTCTGCTGTCCATCACGTCTCACGGAGCTCAACGCTATCGAAGCCAAGGGTTTTAAATGAAAAATGGTTCGTGCCAGGTACTATGCGTCTTCTTATATTCCTTGAATGCTTCCTCATATTCTGTTACAGGTATTTCGTACCAGGTACTATGCATCTTCTTATATTCCGTTACGGATGGCTTGTACCACACACACACACACACGCACACGCACACACACGCACACACACATGCACACACACACCATGGTACTATGGTACTATGGTACTATGGTATGTACTATCTCATTTTCTGTGGTTTATACCACATCAGCACTATGCACTACGCACCCTCTCATAATCCGTGACAGCTTGTCTGTACAAGGTATGCACCGTCTCATTTTCTGTGGTTTATACCACATCAGCACTATGCACTACGCACCCTCTTATAATCCGTGACAGCTGGTCTGTACAAGGTATGCACCGTCTCATTTTCTGTGGTTTATACCACATCAGCACTATGCACTACGCACCCTCTCATAATTCGTGACAGCTGGTCTGTACAAGGTATGCACCGTCTCATTTTCTGTGGTTTATACCACATCAGCACTATGCACTACGCACCCTCTCATAATCCGTGACAGCTGGTCT
>Ga0307968_1000449_pt1:0-10000 | contig 29022 bp, 27 predicted proteins | sample OrgLakmetagen650_FD_201834 | JGI IMG/M metagenome (GOLD analysis project Ga0307968, IMG submission 201834) | Saline water microbial communities from Organic Lake, Antarctica - #650 | ecosystem: Environmental > Aquatic > Non-marine Saline and Alkaline > Saline | place: Antarctica: Organic...
GACAGGTTCAAATATTTGGGCATGCTGCTTGATAGAAGGATGAATCCGAAGATAGCTGAGGAACATGCGGTGCGGCCTTACATGGCTGCACAGAGCAGGATTTCTGAGTTTGCCAAGAGTCACGAATTAAAAAGCAGGCCTCATGCTATGCTCTGGTTGTCTAAAGTGTATGGTATTCCTGCTGGGATGTATGCGAGTCAGGTGTGGGGCACAGTGTATCTGAGTGAAGGCAGTGAATTTGGTAGCCAGTTACAGAAGAGGCATCTGTGTTCCTTGAGGCGCATTCTTGGAGTGAAGAACAGCACAACAAATTGGGCGGTGCTTAGAGAGTGCGGTCAGGAGCCCTTGCAATTTTTCTGGTTCCGTGCTTCCATCAGGTTTTTTAATAGCATGCTTGATTCCAACAGTGAGACTCTACGTCGTGTGCTGAAGGCAGATTTGTATCTTGCTTCTTTTGATAGTTCTTGCTGGTCTGCTCAAGTCTCGAATGCGTTCAATGGACTGCAAGGTAGTGCAATGTTCAAACAGAAAATGCTGAGAGCCACACAGGTTCCCATGCATGAGTTCATTTGCGATTTGCGTTTCAGACATTTGAAGATATGGAGGGAAGCTAATTTTTCATGTCCTCGCGCAGTAAACAAGAAAGCAGTGACGTATCACAAGTGGTGTGGATCCCCTCCTACTTGTACAAGGATTTGGACAAACATGTGTTGAGGAATTTCAGCAGGTTCAGATTGCGTGCACACCATTTGAGAGTGGAGTCTTGCAAATGGCATGGTGGTTCTAGCGTTTGTGATGAATGTGAGTGTGGAGAAGTTCAAGATGAGAAGCATGTGCTCTTCTTTTGCAAGTGTGCTGAAGTGTGCGAGCTGCGCATGAGATACAGAGACCTTTTTGAAGGAATGTTTTAAGACTCTGCGTGCGTTTGCTCCTTCGAGCTCTGAATTTATTAATTTATTCCTTTCTGGCTTGTCATCACTGTATCACTGATTTTGAGATCAATGCATTCCTGAATCAAGACTCATACAGACTCCTCAAATTTGTGTCAGATTTAGTTTCAATTTTTGACACTGGTTGATCAGGTTTAGTTTCAATTTTTGACACTGGTTTTTGTCACTGGTATGATATTGTTTGTCTGCAGACTTGCTTGTTTGGCCAAGCATGTGCTAGCACACACAAACACACACACGCACCCACCCACACCTTGACCAGACTTTTTTTACTTGGTTTGTTTTGAGGTTTACCTCTTTCTCATAGGTTGAGCAGTCATTCCAGGTTGAATGCCTTTGTAATCCAAACTAAACTAAACTTAACCAGACAGACCCCCTGGAATGGACCTGCGACGCTTATGGTTGAATCATCCAGTGAGGAAAAACCATCCACTTTTCTAAGCGAACGGAGTAGTTCTGTCTAAATCTTGTCTTCAATGGGCTCCACAACTCCACATGTCTCCATCAGCATCCGGGCTGAGCTTCAGGACTTAAGTGTCGCAGCTCCATTCCAGGGGGTCTGTCTGGTCATAAGGTTGAATCATCCAGTGAGTAAAAACCATCCACTTTTCTAAGCGAAAAATATACGCATGTGTTTTGGTTGCACAGTAAGGTACCCTAGTGGTGCTAGGGTTCCAAAAGAACGCAGATAGTGTAAACACTACTACCAGCAAAGTTGAGGAAAGGCATCCATGTAACATTAGAGATAATGGTCGCCATTAAAATACAAAGCCAGGAGCAAAACGAAACCTCTTCTATTACTTTGTCTTGCCTATCTATAGGAGGGGCTTCCCCTTCTGCCGCCTCCACCAGCCGGGCTGGGGCTGCGTCTCCTGCTTGCTGATGAGCGGCGTGGGCTGCGGCTGCGTGACCTGCGTCGATCCCTGCTGTAATCCCTGCTGCGAGGCGCGTCCCTGCTGCGATCTGCGTAGGAAGAGGACATTGGCATGGGAGCTGGCATGCTGGCATATGGAGGGGGCATGCTACTGTAGCTGCTGCCTCCTCCTCCCCCTCCAAAGCGTCCTCCTCCTCCCCCAAAACTGCTGCCACCTCCTCCCCCAAATCCCCCCCCCCCAAACCGACCACCACCGCCTCCACCTCCACCTCCACCCCCCCACTTGTTGCGGGCACCGCCCCCAAAGCCTCCTCGCATGTTTGCAAGCTCCGGGGGCACAGGTTGGCCGGCTTCAGACATGACCTGTGCAGTGGAGAGAGCACGACGTGTAGTGACGTTAAGACTTGATAATTTTTGTTTGCCCGAACAGAAGCATCTATTTATTGGTAAGTAAAAAAGGTTTCCTCGTCCCAACTTTTTAAAAGCTGCTCAAATCCAGAGCATTGCTCAATCCACCCATTACTATCTTTGCCACACTTAAAAATAATAATAACCATGCACGGTTCTGATTAAAAATGCAGCACAGATGCATGTTGGCAATAGTAAAGGTGCTTATCAATCAGCTTTTGAGGTTTTAGGACGCCCTCAAGCACGGCCCTGGGTTTCACACACAGACCTGCCCAGCAGTCATTCATTCCTCATTAATGTTCTGATATACATTGTGACCGCATATATTTGAATTCCTTTTTTGCAAAGCATCAAACTTGCTGAATTTCATCAGTTTACGCTTATTGCAATACTACTGCGTTCCAAAAAAAGGTTAAATTGACAGGCTCTCTGCTCACCTGCGACAGTTCCCGTGCGTGCTTGGAGTCTGCTTCTGTAAAGAAGGTGAAAGCTTCGCCCGACTTGCCAGCGCGGCCGGTACGACCGATACGATGGATGTAGTCTTCAACACCTGCAAGGTGCAACAGCGTTAAGGACACAGTGAAAAGAAAGCAGAGAAGAATCAAAAAGCATAAAAGGATACAAATAAAGAGAATATAAGAATATAGGGCTGGCCAGAACGGCAGCACTATGTTAGCTTCAATTTTAAGATTTCCCTGCTAAAAACTGTGTATACACTGTGTATATATGCCACCCTTGATTCAGTAGTTAAGAGTTTGGTTGGTGCATGGTTAGCAACCTATGGCAAGGGGAGTGACTGTCCAGTGTTGTCTGCATAATGATGTTCCTGGGTGCATGGTGCGTCTATATTGCTTTGGGTTTCAATTATTGTACAGAAATAAGTAGTTGGTGGCGTATACCGATTAAACCTGGGAATTTCATATACCGATGTGTACCTACCATACAGTACCATAACGAATGCGAGTGATGAACAACCCAATTAATAAACCCCAAGGCGACCAATGCGAGGGGGGCAACACTTATTTATAATTAACACAATGCAAGCCTACGCGAGGGCCTTCTGGCCCTCTGAGCCGAACCTACATGTATATGCACGCGCGTGTGCGCACGTACGTGCGTGCATGTATGTACGATTGTGTACGTACATGCGTTGTGTACTTGTGCGTGCGCATGCTGGTACGTGTATGTGTTCGTGCATACGTATGCATGCGTGCGCATGTGCGCGAGCGTGCACGTACGAGCGTGTTTGTGTGCGTGCGCGTATGTGTGTGTGTGGGCGTGCACGTACGTGTGCGTGTGCATACGGTTGTGTACGTATGTGTGTGTATGTATGTGTGTGTGTGTGTGTGTGCGTGCGGGTACGTGCGTGCGCATGTGAAGGGATGGAAGACACCCTTCCTCTTGGTGTCTTTCCTCCCCAAGAGGACAGCCTCCCAAGCTGTTTTTCCCCCTGAAGGGCGGCTTGGGAGGCTTTCCCGGCATGTCCCCATTCATGCATAAAATTTATTAAATAACCCCAATGCGAGCTTCGCGAGGCCCTTGTAACTTAGTTGTTTTATGTGCTCACGACACACTGCAAGGGGGTGAAAAATGTTCGCGGTACGCGGTGATATAAGTACGGTATACAATATAGGATACCATAACCAATGCAAGGCTCAGAAAAAAATCAACTAATTAATTAAACCCCATGCGAACAATGCGAGGGGGGCAACAGCTAATTAACACACGCAATGCGAGCCTGTGCGAACGCCTTTTAGCCCTTTGAGCTGCACGTGCACGCGAATACACGCGCATGTGCATGCATATGCACGCGTGTATGCATGCGTGTGCACACGCGTACATGTGCACGTGAAAGAAGGTACTTGTCACAATGCTGCTTTTCCCCAGAAAGCCCTTTTGCTGCTGATGCCTGAGGTATGTCTAGGCCTACCAGGTGGACTCCTCTTTGCAACTGCATCCTGCTCTGCCTTGCTGTCCGGTTACTGGGCTTAAAGAAGTTGCCCATAACAAGCAATTTGTACTTTGGGAGGCTTTCCCAGCCCCTTCCTGTTTATGCTCACAAAAATAATGATCTTTTCCAAATGGAGCTTCGCGAAGCCTTTGCACCTTAGTTGTTTTGGGTGCTCACTGCGAGGGGGTCAAAAACATTTACAACACGCGGTAATATAAGTACCATACAATTACCCTTGTAACAGTATAAAGGGGTATATCCTGATGTGAAAACACCCAGTGCACCCCCACAGGGAGGAGATTTCACAGAAGGGGGCAACTGGGGAAATGTCCAGAAATTCCTTTTCTGCACTCAAAAAGCAGCCATCCACTGACCCTTTATCCGATTGAGACGTCATTTTCCTTGAATTAAAGCTGGCATTACAAGCTACACGAGGACGGCAGATACACCAGTCAGTTATCCCCTCGACATGGGTCCCAACCCTCCTAGAACTGGGATTCTTAACATTGGCCTTGCCAAAAATGTCCCAGGCATCACAGGTCGTCTTTCAAACGTCTTGCTCAGTTGCTTGGTCGAGGTCGTACAAGGAGGAAGAACAGCTGAGAAATGTGCAGCATGTCCCAGGCATCACAGGTCACCTCAAAAACATGAATTTCTTTGGCCCATACGTCAGTGACCATATGTATTGTAATTAATACGAATACTTTTTTTGTCAGGCAGCAGGCCTCGAGTTGGCTGGCTTTAAACCTACTCAAGCCAAAATCGGCAATTCCAATTTTGCAGGCGGTATAACAAAATTTTATGTTTCGGTTTACCGTGTGTCCACGATCAAAAGCTGCAGAGGGAGAGGCAGCTCAGGGAGCTGGCAGAGGAAGAGGCAAGGGGTGAGGATGTGAAGGGGCCCGTGTGGCACCGACGCAACTCAAAGAACAGAGCAGCCCCTTCAGGCCCTTCCTTTAAGGCATCCAAACACAGTGAGTGAAGATGGGTTTAGCAAGTGGGTATGAGAAGGTTGCTTCTCTGATTTTTAAATGAGGATAAACCTCTCTTCCCCTGCAGCTGAGCACTGTCCAGCCTCCTCAGCAGCAGCAGCCATCAATGGGGGGCGCTTGAATTCACAAAATAACTCCCTACAGAACCCTCGCGAAATCTTTTCATACTCAAATTAATCCCCTGACCCCTTCCAAACTGAAAACGAAATTTTAATTCTTGGTGTCATGGATTGATCGTGAACACACGGTACTAGTATAGTACATGTCTGACCCTGTGCTGATCCCTATGATTAAGATAGTGTGCAATAAGTAAAAAGTTAAGCCCTTTCTTTTTTGCCATCTGGGCCACGCCTACAAATGTTGCTCAACCGTCAGTAAACCGTATTACATTCAAGGCATTGTTGTCACAAACATGACCTGTCTGCGTTTAATACCATGTTGCACAGGCGTAGCAGGCACGGTTTCATATCAGCAATCTATGTGGTCATGTGCAACAACAGCATGTAGACCTCAACCCCTGGACTGAGCGACGACCTACGCTATGAGAAAATCAGAAATACCTGTTGGAAAGTCATAGTTGATGACTGCATGAACGTTTGGAATATCCAAACCACGTGCAGCCACATCTGTGGCCACTAGAATGGAGATCTGGCCCTGTGGAGCAAGAAGAATGGACATCAATTAGCCAACAAGCTGAAAAGTGGGTCGTCTTACAAGAACGCAAACACTTGCACGGACACCTGCAGAGGAGTGCAATTGACTAGAACGGGTGTACAACGTTATGTTTGAAGTTCTGTACATGCACCCTGTACAAATCTATGGGGCTGACCACCCCCTGGCTCCAAAGACCACGATAAATTAGGACAGAGATTGGCCAACCTTGCCTAAATTCATCAGACCAGTAGGTGTTGCAGGGCTGAGCCAATAAAGAATTTTATGCACTAAGCCTTGCCAGGCATTATAAACAACAACCCACTCCCAAAAGAAAAGCTGTTCTGCCTTTCTTGCCATTTTACTGGAACGCATACTTCTCCTCAACCGTGACCCTTGAAACAGCGGGCGCACCGTTTTGAACTGGTTAAGCACAAAGTCGCGCTCCTGCTGCCGCTTGTCTCCGTGGATGGCTGCAGACCGAAATTCGCGGGCTATGCTGTGGCTGAGCTGGTCGCACATGCGCTTGGTGGTACAGAAGATCATGATGCGTTGGCCCACCTTGGAGCGCAGGATGCGCTGCGTTCACAGGGACAGGTACGTGTATCATAGTAGCTTTTTAGACAAATTAAATGGCATATATAGGGAGGCAATAGATCATTAAGCATAAAAACCCTAACCCAGGCTGCACCAGTGCTGCACGACTGATGTGGCCAACATTAATGACAATGTTCATTAGGGGGACGGTCTACTTGTTACAAATTACAAACCTACACAAGTTCTAGATATTTTGCTGTGTCTGAGCTTCACCACCACCAGGGCAGGTTCATATCCCAGCTTGTGGGTTGCAGCACAATAAAACAGGGCATATTCCGCACGTGCCACGTGGCTTTGAAGGTCAGGCGCAAGAGGGAGCGCATCATCCCTTACACCAAGACAGCAAGGCAGTTACGCCAGCGAGCAAGCGCACCTACCTGCAATTCTGGCAGCTTCTCGTAATTGTTCCCCATGACCTTGACAACCTGCGAGATGGCCTTGTTGGCCACCAGCTTCTCCTCCACACCACCGATAAAGATGCTGACAGTGCGGGGACCCACAAACTGGGAGGCAATTGCCTTGACCTCCTTGGGCCAGGTGGCGCTGCAAGTCACACGAGTGTTGAGAGTGTGTACGTGTGAATGTGCGTGTGTGTGTGTGTGTGTGTGTGAATGCGTGTGTGTGTGTGAATGCGTGTGTGTGTGTGCATGTAAGAAAGAAGGTTGAAATCAAGTAAGTGTGAGAGCGCGTGCGTGCAAAAGTGTAGATAAATCACCATTGAGGCACAAAACAGAAAATGCAGGGGTTGGCACCATTTTGTGCAAGTGCCTGGTTCTGGAGCAACCGTTGGCACGCAAACATCACACATAGAAGAGAGCGCGCCAGGTCTCACCTGAAGAACAAAGTCTGCCTCGTGCGGGGGATGGTGCGCACAATCTTTTGGATTTGGGGCTCAAAGCCCATGTCCAGCATACGATCTGCCTCATCCAGGACGAGGTAACTAACGTTGCCGAGTCGGACCTGGGAGTATCAGCCAGCATCAATGGTGAGTACGAACGCTTTGATGACAGGCGTGGGCAGGAATCTAGAGCAGGCAAAAGGGCACAGAACACCAGGGCTCAGGCCCTGGTTACATAAGCACAAGGAACGGGTACTGCAGCAGAGCTAACGTACCAAGCCAGCTATTTACAGCCAAATCAGGGGGACGGATGGACAACGGTGCATGTGAATTAAGCCATACAATTTTTGAGGGAAACCACCAGACCAGTGCAAGCCATTCATAAAAAGCGGAGCAGGTATGCAATTCAATTTCAGCAACACACTGCTACGAACAGCAGTCAGGCCCCTGCTTCCAGCTGGGCTGGTACAGTCACAGAGAGCACAGATGGGAGCGCCCCACACCTGGCCGGCCTCCAAGAAATCGTTCAAGCGCCCTGGGGTGGCAATCACAATGTGCATGCCCATGCTGAGGTCCCGTAGCTGAGGGCCTTTGGGGGCACCGCCATATAAACACCTGCACACACGAGAGCCGCCAGGGGAGCGCACACACACACAACACAGGCACAGGGATTTAAAACGCATGCAGAATTGAGCATGCTTGCACCAACCAGGCACAAGCTTGTGCGACAGCAATGCACCACCTGATGTGTGTGAGGAAGGATGGCATGAAGGACAAGGTGCAACACAACACTTGCATCCTCAAAGCACTTAGCACATGCCCTATAAGTAAGGGCACATCTCTGCACGCAACGCCATCCCCTAGGCACAGGCAGGCAGGCAGACAGGCAGACACAGCACAGCCATCCCGCAGCCTTGGTAAAGATAGGCAGGGGTCGAACACGCTGTACTGCACTGACCTGAATTGCTTGCCGCGGCCTGCAAGGACGAGCGCGCACGCACGGCACATGAGGTCAAAAAGGGTCGCCCGCAGCGTGCACGTGCTTGCCACGCCGCCCCGACATTAAGGAGAGCTTACAGAGGAGACAACGCGCGCTCACGCGCAAGAGGAAGGGCTAAAAGGAAGGGGAGCGAGGAGCGAGGGGGGCTGCTGGCACACAAGCCGTGCAGCAATCACACACGCCAGGGCTGCCAGCTGCAACACGACACAGCGTCACTCTTTTGCTGGTGTGACTGAGCATCAGCATCAGCATCGCTGCCTCAGTGGCAGCAGCCAGCAGCACGCACATGTGCTCCTGCATGTCCTTGCCTGCACACTTCCACCCTCCTGCCCTTGTCAAGCTACTTATGCACACGAGGGGCCAGTTCTAAGTTGAATGGCTGAGCAAGCCACAAGACACCCGACTAGCTGCTATAGCAGCCAAGCGAGCTACAGCAGTAGAAAGAGAAGTGTGGGGCTGCTCATCAAGTAGCACGTATACGCTAACAGGGGTTGCAGCAGTCATTGCTGCAGCAGAAAGCAGCAGGTGGTGCGTGCTGCACAATAACACACCAATGCTCTGCTAACAAGTTTTTTGCCGTGCTTTTCTTTCCCATGCCTTTAAGCATCAATGCAGAAGCCCGCAGCAGAACATAGTTCTCCAGCCACGATCCCACAAAGGGTACTGCAGCCTAATCAGGACGGCAGAATCGCATGCAGACACAGAGAGTGCTGACCCTGGCGGCGGCAGCAAAGGGCTGCTGCCAGCGGGGCAGCATAATTGGGGTGTCTGTTGCCTGCCGGTGACTGACTTCTTTGGATCCGGCACAGGCCGGTTGATGGAAATCGAGCGCAGTGCAAGACGACGAGGGAGGGGACGATAACTCACGTGATGCGCAGGCCAGATGACCGGCCAAACTTGTCTGCTTCAGTCTTAATCTGATTGGCTAGCTCGCGGGTGGGGGCAAGCACGAGCAGGGTGGGGCCCATGCGGGGGTCTTTGCGGGTCTCCTTGATGTGCATCATGCCAGGAATTAAGAAAGCACACGTCTTGCCGCTGCCTGTCTTGGCGATGGCCACAAGGTCGCGGCCACTGAGCGCCACGGGCCAGGCCTGGGCTTGGATGGGGGTGGGGAAGGGGAAGCCAGCCTTGCGGATCTGCAGGTTAACACAGTGTGTGTATGTCAGTGTTTTTTAAGGTTTTGGGGTGTGTAGCATATTTAGTCTTAAATGCTACGCAGGGTGCTCTGGCCAAAAAGGTGTCCTTTCCCAAAAAACGGCCTAAATTTTGGCATGTGTGTAATGTAATATGTTTAGACACCTTTCGTGTGTGTGTATGTGTGTGTGTGTGTGTGCATGCGCGCGCGGGCGTGTCCGTGCGTGCGTATGCATGCGGGTGAGTGCGCACAGGTGGTGCTCTTGCTACTGCGCTTAATGCTGCTACGTGTGCTGTTGCTGGTGCTAAAGCTGCAACTCTGCCTGGAGGCAGGTCTGGCAGGTGCTTGTGGGCAGGCCAATGCTACTGATGCTGCTGCTCCGTCTGGAGGCTAGTTCGTGGCTTGCATGGGCACGGCTGCTGAATTGACAAGGGTGGATGGGGTTGCTGCTGCTGCTGCTGCAGTATTGACATGGCTGGATGGGGCATGTGCTGCTGCTGGGTTGGCTGGGGCCCGAGGGCCCCAGAAGTCACATAGCTTCCTTTTCCCGCTCATTCAAGCACACCTTATTCAAAAGATATGCAGTCTTAAAAAGCGACACAGG
>Ga0307968_1000449_pt1:15000-29022 | contig 29022 bp, 27 predicted proteins | sample OrgLakmetagen650_FD_201834 | JGI IMG/M metagenome (GOLD analysis project Ga0307968, IMG submission 201834) | Saline water microbial communities from Organic Lake, Antarctica - #650 | ecosystem: Environmental > Aquatic > Non-marine Saline and Alkaline > Saline | place: Antarctica...
AAAGAGTGGTCCCAAAGTATTGTGAACATGCGGTATATGCGCTGTGAAAACCGTATATACACGTATGTACCGTGTAAAAAGCGTATACATTAAAATTGGACCACCTCAGATTTATTTCACTTATGGGGGGCCAATTCGTTGCTTACAAAGAGCTCTGATCGCGTACCTAATTTATATCTAACAAAATTTAAATGATTGGGAAGCTATGCTTGCCCAAAGAGGCCAGATACACAGCTAGTTATGTGAGCTGACAGCAGCCTTTCTGCTGCTATTGCTTTGAGGGCGTAGAGGTGGTGGATGGTGGATGCTCTTCAGCCAGAAGTTGCTGGTGCTGTACTTGCTGGTTGCGCCCATCAGCTTGCCACCCCCACCCCCTCCTCCTTGACGCATTTGAGCATGCAGACCTCCTCATTCTTCTTCTCTACAACCACAGGCCATATCTCTGCGCAAGCATATCTCTGCACCCACTCCACCATTCTGTGACCTGAGACATGCATTTCACAACCTGCGTGCCAATCCACAACCTGTCAGTCCCCAAACTGACCAGCATATTCAGTGTGAGTTTGGGGACGGGAGCAGCTGTGGTCGCGAGTGCAACACAGAAACTGTGCTGCGACATTCAGGGAAAACCACACCGCTTTTTACACAGGCCATCGATAGGCCCCGATAGGCCCCATTTAAATTTAATTTGACGCGTATAAATTGGCAGCAGCGCTGAGAGGAAAAAACGGGACTAAACTCGCTGCAGGTATGGAGTGACAGACTTTTGTCTTTTCCCCCTTTGTCCCTTGTGTGAGTGCCTTCCACTCGCCGGCATTCCCAGTACCCCTGCCCCAAATTTGACATTGCAGCATTGTTATGTAACATGTATAATGCTTACATCCTGAAGCAGAGGTCGATCAGGGCAACCTCAGAAATACACCTTTTCCCTGCCAAAGTGGGTGCAAAATACGCAGCGGGTCCCATAGAACCCCCCAGAATGCCAAATTTCCAGCAAATGTCAATGATTTAGATATCACATCACGTATTTAGCATTCAGAAAAGGTATAGGGGGCTTTGGATTGGGTGGAGAGCTGAGTGAGACTAATTGGGTGGGTTCTCACGGGGGCGACCATATATGGTTGTATATACGCGGAAAAATTGATATATTAATTATTTGTATAACCACGCTGATATACGTATACCTAGGGTTGGCCCAAATTTGGTCGTATATGGGATTTTCGTATACGTATATACCGTTTGTTTACGATCACTTCAAAAATTAATTAATTATTTGGCCAGAAAACGAAAATTTTTATTAATTCTTGGAGGCCTCTCCGAACTGACTTCGAAGTGATAAATTAATTATTTATAGTAGTTTTGATGGTGAAAATCGAAATGAGCTCCAAGCGCCAGTGTGAACCCCCTGGCCGGGTTCTTGAAGCCTCAGCCACAGCTTCAGCCTCAGCCACAGCTTCAGCCATAACGAACAGCAGTAGCAGTGCACAGGCAGCATTCGCAGGGGGGCTCTCGAACTCAAAAACTAATTCCCGACAGGGCCCTCCCGAAGTGCCCTCGAACTCAAAAATTAATCCCCAGACTCCCTCACGAACTGAAATCGAAAGTTAATTAATTATTTGAAAGTATGGTCACGAACTGATCGTGAACGAACGGTATACGCCGTATATGTACGTATATTCCGTATATTTGAAGTATTGACATCTTCATAATATAATTTTTGGGGGTCATTTTGTAGCTCTTGATGAGCTGTATAAACGTATCCAATTTAGTTGTGCCAAAAAATCAAAGGTTGGGAAGCTATGCGTGCCCCAAAAGAGGCAAGAACACACAGGCACACACGGTCACTGTCACGAGACCCCTCTTCTTCCCCCGCCCCATCAAATTACCCTGTTTGTGTATGCACACGTGTGTGTGTGTGTGTGTGTGTGTGTGTGTGTGTGTGTAAAGAGGTACATGCATGCATGCGTGTTGTTGTGCGTGCATTTGCGCGCGTGCATGCACGTGTGTGCGTGCGCATGCTTACGTGTGCGTGTGCGTGTGCATGCTTCCGTGTGTGTGTGCGTGTGCATGCTTACATGTGCACAAATATGCGTGTGCGTGTACTTGCTTATGGTTGTATGCATGCGCGCGTGCATGCACACGTGTTCGTGCGCATGCTTACGTGTGCGTGTGTGTGCATGGCTACATGTGTGTGTGCGTGTGCTTGCTTACGTGTGCGCGAATATGCGTGTGCGCGTGCTTGTTTATGGTTGTATGTATGCGTGGGTGCGTGTATGAGCGTATACATTTGCGTGCGTGCTGAGTTGTGTACATGCATGCGTGTATGTGTGCGTGCCCATACATGTGTAAATGCGCGTGCATGTATCTTTTCGCACGTACGTGTGTTTTTGTGTGTGCATCTGTGCACACAGGTTTGCGTGCATGTATGTGTGCGCTTGCAGGGGTGCGTGAATGCAGATGTGCGCGCATGCGGGGGTGGGTGCATGCACATATGCGTGAAGAGTGTGCGTGTGTCGTTTCTGATCCTGCATCATATCCGCCCTGGAAACCTTCAGTGGGGTTGGCTTGCATGCACTGCACATACTCAAACCCTGGTGCTCCTGGTGCTGCTGCTTCTGAACCCCTTGCTGTCGAACCACTGGCTGCTGTTGGACCATCACGGATTCCCTTCCACGAGGGACACGGCTGTTCAATACCACAAAAACGAACTATTGTCCGGATGCAGGGCTTTGGATTTTTGTGATCTCGAAGGCCAGTGGAAGGCTGCTTTCAACCACTCATTCAGATCGTATATTTTGTTGGCTAAAATTCACATACGGTCATACGAATACGGATAAGTAGAAAAATATTTATACATCCGTATATATACTTATATGGTTTGGGCCAACACTACGTACACCCTATATACCAGGGTTGTTCAGTTCGTTTTTTGGGAGCAAGGGTTTGATAAAGTCCGTGAAAGTTCTAGAACCCTCGAACTGTTCGAAGGGTTTGATGTGCAATTTTGGAAAACGGGCCCTTGGGCTCCTCACGCCACCTTCAAATCTTCCCAAATAATCGTGTATGTTTATAATTTAAGGGGGGGAAAAGGGGCTGGAATGGCACCATGTCATCATTGTAGATCAGAAAAAGGAGAACCTTCAGGTGCTGTGCAAATGCCGCGTTGGGAAATTTCCTAAACAGTTCAGTAATTTGTGACAAGTTTGGCCTAAAGACCAAGGAAACTTCCTGGCCTGATACAGATTACAGATCATACTTCATATATCATATATAAATGATTGAACATGTTACTTTTACTGCAAGGAAAGAGTGGGACTGAACTGGGTGCCCTTGCAGTTTTGACAGACGCAGGCTGTAAAGTTTGACGGTCTCTTAAAAGTTTGTCGAATTTTGACCGAACTCCGATCGACACTTTTCAAATTCGTCAAAATGCATGAAAGTTTGCAAACCTGAACTTTTGGCCGAACCTCGACCTGGATAACCCTGCTGTATACGCTGGCCAAAACTTAAATACACTCATTAAAATACAGTGAAAGACTGTATACATCGTATACATACTTATACGGTACTGGCCAACCCTAGGTATAACCATACTCGCTGCATACGAGAAAAAGATGCCTCCCAAGGATTACTCGGGTCACAAGATGGTCACGAACTTGGCCTCGGATTCAAGTGTGACTAATGTGTCGTGCATGCTCTTTTTCTGTGCGCATACCTTCTGAGTCATGAAATGTCACGCCTCAGCCTACTTTGTTGGAAAAAGGCTCTGGCAGAGAGCTTCATCTTTGCGCTCTCTGCAAGTAGTTGCGTTTGTTTCCATGCAGGCTCAAGCTGTGAAGGACATTGAGAAAACGACCAACCACGACGTGAAGGCCATCGAGTACATGCTCAAGGAAGAGTTTAAGCAAAACGCTGAGCTGCACAAGGTGAGCACTTTTTCTCTCTGGCCTCATGCAACCCCATCATGTCTCCTTAACTGTTAAGGCCGCATTGCACGTGCCTGATCTGGCTTACTAGCACGCTCTTCATAATCAAATTCATACGGCAGCAGAGAGATTCCAGCTTCTTAACCCTGACTGACTGCTCCCAAGCAGAGGGGCATTCACATCCCAGACCTCATGTGCTCTGCGTTGTGTGTTTGTATGTTTGGCTGCTCAGCGCTCCCTGAGTCTCCGCTTGCTTTGGGTGCAAAGCTGGAGCAGAGTGATTCACGCTTGTGTGTGCTCAAAGAGGGCCCTGTGTCACCTTTGTGGCTAAGCCTGATATGATGCAAACCCAATTAATTGGACCTGTTGTTGCTCCGTGCTGCTGTTTGATATCAGGTCTCTGAGTTCACCCACTTTGCCTGCACTAGCGAGGACATCAACAACCTCAGCCATGCCCTCATCCTCAAAGAGGCAATGGCGGAGCAGGTGAGCAACAGCCTCTGGACTGTGTGTGTGCGCGTGTGTATGTGTGTGTGTTTGTGTTAAGTGTGTGTACTTACTTGTGTTCTTGCAGAAATGCCAGGCCTTGCACGCTTGTTGGATCAGGAAAGATATCGTCAGTCATGTGTGCACAATTACAACTACTTGATAATGGAGGTTCGGCGTTATGAACCATACAACCAGGGCTGAGAGCTTATAACAGGCAATGCGTACTCAGTACACAAAAACGCGCGCACACCTGCCTACCTACACGCATATACACGTTCCCACACGCTTGCTTTTTGTGTGTGGTGCTTGCATGTGCGTCCACACGTAACATGTCCAACAACGTGTGTGCACACAAATCCCTCTGACACTGCAGGTGCTCCCCACAATGGATAAGCTCGTTGCTGAACTAGGCCGGCTGTCAGTCGAGTTTGCCGACGTGCCCATGCTGGCACGCACCCACGGCCAAACTGCCTCCCCCACCACCCTGGGCAAGGAGCTGGCTGTGTTTGCCACGCGCTTGAAGCGACAGAGAGACCTGGTGGGCGGTGCATGTGGACGCCTTTCTTTCTGCGCTTAAACGGTTGCAAACATAGAACACATGGTTCTGGCTAACCTCATATACGCGCTTGCCTTGACCTATTACGTGTTTCTCTCATACCCGCTTGCGCTGCATGGGTACTATAGGTGTTACTGTATGGTGCGTGTTAAAACAATTTGCTTCTGTGTGTGGTTCCCCCCGTGAACAACTCACCCAACCAGTCTCACTTAGCGTGCAAGCACCTTATTTCACATTCTGAGCATGCATAGGGGTATGTTTAAGGGTGGGTCATAACCTTGCCGAGTGTGAGGCTCGCCTAGCCTCGGCGCCTCTTTCCCGGTGTGGAAGACACTCGTCGGCCAGCGAGGGTGTCCACTTTTTGGGCGGAATCAGCCCCATCTTCCCAGAAATCCCCAAATATCCCCAAATCCGAAATTTTTGTGGCTGAATCGGCTGACAGGCCCATCTTTTTAACCAGTTATCTTCATTAATCATATTAATTTATTATTATATAACACCAGGAAGAGTTAAAAGGGGTGTGCAACAGGGGGGGGTGTAAACAAGAACCGAATTTTCCTGGCTCACACGCCTATATTTTCCACCCGGTATCAACGTTGATGTTCATTAATATATATAAGCGAACAACAGAAAAAGTTTCGGCTTAATCCTTGTAGATTTGAGAAAGTGGTTTTCTAACCGTAACGCACCAACTAGGGCCTCCCCAGCGAGTGCCAAGCCTCGTTGAGGCTCGCCGAGCCTCGCTGGCGAAATCAGACACCCTATTTACCCACCCTCAGGTATGTTACATGCATCTGGCTTATCCTCTTAGCTGCTGACCCCACCCCGTCTGAGCTCCCATGCACTCGAAATTTAGACCCCCCAAATTATGGTGATTTCTGGCCTGCAAATTTGCCGGAATATTTTTTGATAATTTCATTTCAGAATTTCTGCAAGAGAATAAAACAAAAGAATAGTCAGTACTCGCAAACACACCTCCTGGGCCCGTACAGGGGTCGGGAGAGGGAGGGTGAGACAGGTAGTAAATCGGTCGTCTTGAAATCTACAGGGTTCCTCCCAGTTTTTCCTCTCAGCGTTGCGGCCAAATTATATTACTTCGGCAATTGAAATGGGGTCAATCGGTGGCCTGTTTGATTTTTGGCATTTTGTTACCCACTTGACATAGGGCGCATTTTCCAACTGTGCCTTCCCATTCAGTCCATGACCCCCAACTCACACCAGAGTTGCGGCCAAACAAATGATGATTTATGAATTTCAGAGGGTGCGGATGGGTGGACTATGTGAAGAATGGTGCCTGTTTTGCTTCCTGACATTTCTGCACCCAAAAATCTACCCAGTCTCTGCACCACCTCCCCAGCCTTCAAGCATCTGCTGAAAGAACAAATACTCAGCTATTCAATTCACGTCTCAGGTCACGGAATGGTGGAGTGGGTGCAGAAACATGCTTGCGCATAGTTAAGTGAGACTTTTTGGCTGGCAGGGTGGTGAGATGTTCGTGGGGGCGACCGTGTGCGTTTGCGTGAGTGTCGGAAGTCGGAGGCAGAGCACCGAAAAATGCGCATGCAGTTCTGACTTATTAGCTCTCCCCACTGGTTTCAAGACCCGACACATTGAACCATCTTGTGAGCTCCCGCCCTCTTTCCCCCCCGACCAACATATGCTGATTAGCTTCTCTTCAGCCCCCCCCATCCCACCCTCTCCTTCACCTTTGACTGATGTAGGCATCCCAGGTGCCCTTCTTTGGCAAGATGGCCGGTGCTGTGGGCAACTACAATGCACACCTGTCCGCCTACCCTGAGGTTGACTGGCAGGGGGTTGCACAAAAGTTTGTGGAGTCGCTGGGCCTGACCTTCAACCCCTACGTCACACAGATTGAGCCCCACGACTACATTGCGGAGCTGTACCATGCTGTCATGAGGTGGGAGGGTGGGGGGAGTGGTGCTAACAGTACAGTAAACAGAGTATGTGTGGGACGACGATGGTGTCCGGCTGGGTGAGCCGTAAGGCGACGGGATTTACCGTCTCAGTGGTCTCTATTGGACCACCGACAAGGTCAAGTTGGGGACGAGAACAGCGGGGCAGTATATGAGTGGTGGAAAGGAGCATCTGCATCTATTCAGTTGTCTCTTGTGGCATCGCTTTGCCTCTCTCCCGATAATGCACTCTCAGCTTGGTGTATGATGGCCTAGGTTAGGTTGTCTCGAAATCTAGCCTCCCTCCTTCCCCCTGCCACGCACCTCACACCATTTGCTGGCCATAGCAGGCACGCACACAGCATGTAGACGCACAACACACCGCACACACATATGCACACCTCTTTCTCCGCACGCCGCTCCCCCTGTGCCCCTCAGGTTCAACACCATCCTCATTGACTTTGACCGAGACGTGTGGGGCTACATTTCCCTAGGGTACTTCAAGCAGAGGACCATCGCCGGAGAGGTGTGTGTGTTTGCATATATTTCTAACAACTGTCTGTCTGTAAACTTCTGTGCCGTGACAGTAAGGTGTTTTGTGTGTATTTAACTAATATGCCGTGATGACCTGGTGTTGTAAGAGCGGTCTGCAAATCTCAGGTTTGGGCACCTTTCTGTGTGTGTACGTTTGTGTGCTTTTACTAAACAATCAACTGGAAGGCACGTGGCTGCCCAAGGTGACAGGGTGAAGGCAGCCAGGGTGATTTATGTCTGATATTGACATGGTGGGAGGGTAGGTTCAAATGTACAAACACATCTAGGATGCTCCTGTGCCGTCAGGCACTCTGATTTCTATCAGATCAAATGAATTTTTTCTCAATTCTTTTCGTAAGTCAATAGATATTTCCTGATCTCATTAGCTTTCTTTGTTCCCATTCTTTTCGCGGTGGAGGAGCGTTGTGGTACTCGGTATTTGAGTGGCTCCTTTAACCAGAACATGTGGAGAGCAAATGTGGTACACATGTGGAAAGCACACGTGGTACTCGGTATCTGAGTGGCTCCTTTAACCAGTACATGAAGAGAGCATACGTTACTGCAGTAGGAGATGAGAATACATGTGGAGCATACATGTGGAGAGCAGTTCACATGGAGAGCAATTCATGTGGAGAGCGTACTTTATTGCCTGCATACTTTCAGTTGTGTGCTGAAATTACTCTTCAGCATGACACATTTAAATGAGTTTTGAGTGCAGCGGATTCTTTATGCCCAGTGCAATTCAGCTTGCAGGTAGGTATCTAAAAGAAAGCGCGGTGTGCAGGTGCAAGCCTTGTTTGGAGCATTTCCTTCTTGCTTTATACGACATGCCTGGTTTCAACGCATGCTACTAGCACAAAGCAGTAACAGCATGCATGCACGCAGGTTGGGTCCTCCACCATGCCTCACAAAGTGAACCCCATTGATTTTGAGAACAGTGAGGGCAATTTGGGCCTAGCAAACGCCACCATGGACCACATGTGCAACAAGCTGCCCATTAGCCGCTGGCAGCGCGATCTTACCGACTCCACGGTGTGTAGGTGTTCTATGCGTGTTTCGTGTGTTGCATCAATTGAAATGTGTTGGTGTTGTGTGTGCATGTGTTGTGAATGTTGTGTAGGAAGGAGTGTGTGTGTGTGCTGAGAAAAGGGATATGGCGTGTGTGTTGTGCTGGTTCGTATGTATGTGTGTTTTGTGTGTGTACATGTTGTGTGTGTTGCTTTGAAAGGTGTGTATATGTGTGTCATGCTGGTGTTTAGTTGTGGTGTGCCTGTGCCTTCTTAAACGGGCATATGAGAGCATGTATGTTAGTGTCAGCCCTGTGTAAAACAATGTGAGGGGCTGCTGGTGCTGAATGCTGCAGTGTGTTTGGGGTACAGAGCACTCTAATGATATCAATGAAGGGTTGATGCGTACTGCATCACTGTACCTCATGCCTTTTATGCTTCTATGCACCTGTGAGCATGACACACAAATAGGGTTGGCCAAAACCATATATATGTGGTGTATACACAGTATTTTTGGCAGGGATATCACCAGATCATATACGGGGTATACCGTACGTTCTCGATATCACCCCGCATAAATATTGTTTTTTGGCTTGCGGGGTGAGTGCGGTAAAGTTTAATATATATTTATTATTCAGGTGTGGGGATGGTGCGGGGCTCGCTTAAATCATTTATTATACATAGTTATAATATTTCAGAATTATCGCGTTTTGGTATCTGCAGCACTTGCATTGAGTTGGAGGGAAGCACGGGGGTGTTACCCGGAGTAAAACACTGTACTTAAACTGTACAAGGTAAGGGGGAAGCTCTGCGGGGTTGATGTGGGGAAGAGGCAAAAAAATGATTTCTGGGGTGCGGGAAGGTGAAAATGCAATAGACTATTTATTTTTTGGGGGGGTGCGGGATGAGTATGAGAAGGCACGGTATATATGATTCTGGCCCAGGATAGTACATGGGTATTCAAATTATTCAGGGAGGCCCAGAACAGCCTCTGAAATGTTTCAGGGTCTCCTGGAACTGCTGAAGATAAATTCAGGGTGTTTCCCTGGCCGAGGGTTGCCGCCCCCGGCCCCAGGTGCGATGTTATTTTTTTCAAGCACTGAAGGAAGCTTATGGGATGGGAGGCATTGCTGCAATGCATATTTGCAGTTCTGGCTCAACATTTTCATCAGCACCATCTTCAAGCAACCCCACGTGCACCAATGCGAAATGCTCCCCACACTTCCTGACAATGTAGTAGCCCTTCTAACTGCTGCTGTGTGGTGAGCAATAGCCTGCATGGTCTTGCAATGCAATTTTGGTATTACGGCACCATGGCCAACACCCTGCAAACACTGAAACCTTCGAACAGTGCTCACAGCACAAAGCTTGCAGAGGCCCCTTGCCTGCCCTTTGTTATTACTCTTGCCGACAAGGAAATTACTCTTGCCGACAAGGAAGCTACTCGTAGGTTTTAAGCCGGTTTTAAGCCAGGATTATGATGATCCATGGCCATGCTTCTCCCTATTCCTGCAATGGCACAATGGCACTGAGTCTCTTGTCGTCTTGAAAGGGGTGACCTTGGGGGGGTGCCAACCGGCCCACACGACAGAAATCGCAAGGGTACAGAGGCGGAGCAGGGGCCCTCGCTCGATGTGCATGGTTGGCCCCAGAGCCAGGTGCAAGGTGCAAGCCATGCAATCACAGGCTTCGTATCCCTCTTCCTTGCAATCTTTGTATCGTTCTCAGTGTCATTTCAAGATTTAAGATTAGCTGCAAATTACCTGGAAATGCATTTTTAATTTTTAACGGGTCTCCCGGTAAGCAGGAGCTATCGTCCCTGCAATTTCCGGGATACCTGGACCGGCTTTGGGCTGCCCCGGAGGGGCGGCCCAAATTTCGTCATTTATTCCAGTTCCCTGATAAGATGTACAACCCTGTTCTGGCCAACCCTACACACACAACAAAACCATTTCACACACGTTTTGTGGACTGCGTGCAGGTGCTGCGTAATTTGGGAGTGGGCCTGGGGCACTCCATGCTTGCTTATGCTGCCAGCCTGAAAGGCATTTCCAAGCTGCAGCTCAACCAGGTGGTCTTGGAGCGAGACTTGAACAACAGCTGGGAGGTATTGGCAGAACCCATCCAGACTGTCATGCGCAGGTCAGTGCAAGCGCGTGCATCAGTGTTTTTTTTTTAAGGCGACATACCATGTCAATCGACATGGAAACATGGATTTCCGACTTTTAAATTCGTCATGGAACCAAGATTTTGGGGGTGCCAACAAGCCCCTGACTTAAACAATCTATGGTTAGAGGGCCTTCGAAGGCCCTCACGCATCACAAATTCCAAACATTTAATTATCATGTTAAATGAGCAATACACCCCATCAAAAAAGCCCAAAGTTGCCAGGGGGAAAAAGTGATGGGGAGTACTTGGGGGCCCGTGGGTCCACAAACAAGTTCCAGGCTCAGTGGCTTGAGCATCCAGCCTCTGACAGACAGCCCCAGCGCAAGGACTGGCTGAGTGAAGGGGGGGGGGGACACGAAAAGAATTGGTTCCAAGTTCAATGCAGCATCACCCCCCTTTATTTCTGAGAGGGCTGCTCGGGCTAAAAGGGGAGCAGCAGCAGCAGCAGCTGAGGATGCTAATCGTACTGCAGCAGCAATGAGTCTGACAACGAGCCAGAACCTGCACACCCCTCCCCCAACCCCTCTTTCAGCCAAGGCGTTTTTGGGGGAAGCCACGCGCTTAGGGGCGCAGTATTCGTTTTCGGGAGCAGGTCAATTTAGCAGAGTTGGCGATGGTAATGGTGCCAGAGGTATTGGAGTATGAGCGTATGTTCAGCTCGAGTGCATCGTGACCCCCAGCGCAACAGGCTAAATGCGCAGCACCTGACGTGTTGCGCACGAGGGTTAAAGAGCTCCATTTGGCGTGGAGTTTTTCCCACACCCAGAGGCTGGCTTAGGCTAAGAAGCACCGTGGAATTAAACGGACAAGCTGAAGTTTTCAAGCCCTACCTTGCAAATTCAGACAAGCATTTTTATTTTCAAGCAATTGCTTCCGAAACACCTACATACCAATCGTGTACACCATTATCCGGGAGGCCTTTGGCCTCCCAGCGAGCTGGGGCAGCAAAAGAAAATTGACATGAGAATCCAATTTCTGGAATTGCCAGATTTGGAGGAGACATGAAACCAAGGTTTTCCCAAATCCTTAAAAAAAACACTGGCGTGCATCACTCCATCTACTACGCACAAACATAAGCACGCACACACATCCACACGTCTCACCTAAGGGTACATGTTTTTAATTTGCACATGACAGGTATGCTGTTCCCAACCCATACGAGCAGCTGAAGGCATTCACTCGAGGGCAGCAGGTGACTCAGCAGTCCATGATGGAGTTCGTGGACGGCATTGAAGGCTTACCTGCACATGCCAAGGAAGAGCTCAAGAAGCTGACCCCTGGCAATTACATCGGAAACGCAGTGTCGCAGGCCAGAAATGTTGGAGCTGCGTTGTAAATGCGGTGGTGTGTTACAGCAGGTTTCTACCAGTTGCGAATTTAGCAAGCTGGGGGCAACAAGATCCTTGTATGATGTGACGAAATGTTTTTGGTATTCAACTCTGTGGGTGTCTTATTTTTATTTGGAGTTGGATGTTTATTTCTAGATCATATATTGGTATATTAGCAGAGGGGGGTATCTGAGGCCAAAAATGGTACGGTTTTGGCATGCTCCTAGGGTATGGCTCCCATAATTTGCAGGTTTCAAGCTCAACTCTGATATGCAGTTGAGCTTGATTCCAATGCAGCTGAGCTTGAAACTTGCAAATTATGGGAGCCGTACCTAATCGGCTGCGGCGTGAACCTTTCTTTTTGAGCAGCCACACGCTGTATCTGACCAGCCAGCGCACCAAACTGAGTGATGTTGGTGTTTTGAAATCCTTGAATAAAATAAGATCATTGTAAAAACAATGGAGCAAAAGACTAAGTGGTTGGCCAGATTTGCGAATTAATGTGCCATTCCCCCTGGAAAGCACCCATCTAGGGTACAAGTGCACGACGTGTGCTTTTAGTCCTGTCATTCTGTACGCAGGGCGACTTGTCTAAATCTGAGCACATGCTCGGGTAGCTCATAAAGTCAACATCAGTTTAGAGCAAGGTTGGGTCCAATTTGATGAAGTGGCGTGTGAGTAGTTCCACCTTTCATGCAAAAAGGAGCATGTTTTGGCTTTTGCCCAGATAACCCCCTCTGGTATATTAGCCAGGAGGGGAAAGTGGTCACTGAACCACCCATAGTTCGTTGTGGAGCCTTCCTTGCATTCACTGGCACTGGATGTAGGTAAGAGTATATCATTGATCCCTGTATGTAGCGGTTGTTACCTGTGTTGCTGTACAAGGTGCAGATTGTTTTTGTCCAAGAGTCACGAATTAAAAAGCAGGCCTCATGCTATGCTCTGGTTGTCTAAAGTGTATGGTATTCCTGCTGGGATGTATGCGAGTCAGGTGTGGGGCACAGTGTATCTAAGTGAAGACAGTGAATTTGGTAGCCAGTTACAGAAGAGGCATTTGTCTTCCTTGAGGCGCATTCTTGGAGTGAAGAACAGCACAACAAATTGGGCGGTGCTTATTAGAGAGTGCGGTCAAGAGCCCTTGCAATTTTTCTGGTTCCGTGCTTCCATCAGGTTTTTTAAAAGCATGCTTAATTCCAACATTGAGACTCTACGTCGTGTGCTGAAGGCAGATTTGTATCTTGCTTCTTTTGATAGTTCTTGCTGGTCTGCTCAAGTCTCGAATGCGTTCAATGGACTGCAAGGTAGTGCAATGTTCAAACAGAAAATGCTGAGAGCCACACAGGTTCCCATGCATGAGTTCATTTGCGATTTGCGTTTCAGACATTTGAAGGTATGGAGGGAAGCTAATTTTTCATGTCCTCGCGCAGTAAATAAGAAAGCAGTGACGTATCACAAGTGGTGTGGGAGTTCTGAGAGCGGTCCTAGAGGTTCTCCTTTTTCTATCCCCTCCTACTTGTACAAGGATCTGGACAAACATGTGTTGAGGAATTTCAGCAGGTTTAGATTGCGTGCACACCATTTCAGAGTGGAGTCTTGCAAATGGCATGGTGGTTCTAGCATTTGTGATAAATATGAGTGTGGAGAAGTTCAAGATGAGAAGCATGTGCTTTTCTTCTGCAAGTGTGCTGAAGTGTGCGAGCTGCGCATGAGATACAGAGACCTTTTTGAAGGAATGTTTAAGACTCTGCATGCGTTTGCTCCTTCGAGCTCTGCATTTATTCCTTTCTAGCTTGTCATCACAGTATCACTGTTGATTTTGAGATCAATGCATTCCTGAATCAAGACTCATACAGACTCCTCAAGTTCTATTCCGGCTCGTATCCACCGAACTGCTGGAGGGGGATTTTTACACTTGTGCCAATACCAAGAGGGGCACTGAACTGGCTAAAAGAGCCCTCCTAGTATGGAACATAAAAAGCATCTGGGCCGTTGACACCCATACCTGCCAACAAAAACTGAGCTTGCCACACAAAAAGAGGCAGGAGAAACAGACACACTGGAACCACACAAAACAGGAAGGAACAGGCCAAGGGCAGCAAG
>Ga0307968_1000450_pt1:0-17500 | contig 29008 bp, 35 predicted proteins | sample OrgLakmetagen650_FD_201834 | JGI IMG/M metagenome (GOLD analysis project Ga0307968, IMG submission 201834) | Saline water microbial communities from Organic Lake, Antarctica - #650 | ecosystem: Environmental > Aquatic > Non-marine Saline and Alkaline > Saline | place: Antarctica: Organic...
AGGTGGCTATAAATAGGGCTGAAATCTGCACAGGTGGACCTCAAGCCTGCCGAGTACTGTTAAATAAAGCATATGTGGGCAAAAACTTTGTGTGCACTTTGGGCAATTACAGAGGTGGCTATAAATAGGGCTGAAATCTTCGCAGGTGGACCTCATGCCTGCCGAGTACTGTTAAATAAAGCTGCGTGGGAAAACACTTTGTGTACACACTTTGGGCAATTACAGAGGTGGCTATAAATAGGGCTGAAATCTGCGCAGGTGGACCTCATGCCTGCTGAGTACTGTTAAATAAAGCATGCGTGGGCACACACTTTGTGTACACACTTTGGGCAACCAAAGAGGTGGCTATAAATAGGGCTGAAATCTGCGCAGGTGGACCTCATGCCTGCTGAGTACTGTTAAATAAAGCATGCGTGGGCAACTCTTGTTGTAAATCATGTATTTAAATGCCATGCAAACCCCCTAGGCCACACCCCCTAGGCCACCCCCTAGGCCTTGCAAACCTCCAATTATTTTGGCCTGCAATCTTGCCCAACCCTTCAGATTAGCCAGCATACACAATACACATTTATTCATACCCACATGTCCATATATAATATATATACCCACCAGCACACAAACGCACACAACCGTACACATACACAAAAACGCACACAAACTCACACACAATCACGCATGCGTGCGTGCCTCGTCCATTAATTTCAACATTGCAAAGCGCAGTGCTGCTAGCACAACAGCACACGCTAACAAAATGTTTACGCACACGCATGCTACACACGCACGCTACCACGACGTTCCAGCTCACGCTGCTAGCACAACAGCACACGCTAACAAAACGTTTACGCGCATGCATGCTACACACGCACGCTACCACAACGTTCCAGCTCACGCTGCTAGCACAATAGCACACGCTGCTAGCTCAGTCTGTTAGAGCAAATGCTGTTCGCCCATATGTACACACACACCACCACCCCCTGCTACACTGACTCTTCTCCTTCTCACCTGCGCGCCTTGTCCATTGGTTTAAACGTCGCAAAGCGCAGTGCGGTCAGCGGCTTTGTGCGGACACCCCCCCCTGCTACGCTGGTTCTTCTCCCTCCTGCTTTGCTGCCCATGCGGTTGAGTTGCATGTTGCGGGTGGTTGGTGACCCTGCAGGTCAGAAATTTTGCAGCGTAAGCAGCAGTAAGCATGGAACTACAAATTATAATCACTTTTGCACCGCTAGCTCTATAGCTTCCTTTCAACCGTTAACGCTGTTGAGTCATGCCATGCAAGTAGTTTGATTCTTGACAAGGATGTTTGGATGTTGACAAGGATGTGTGGATGTTGGATGTTGATGACGATGTTTGGATGTTTGGATGTTGACAAGGATGTTGGACGTTGGATGTTGACAACGACGTTTGGATGTTTGGATGTTGATAAGGATGTTGGAAATTGAATGTTGACAAGGATGTTTGGATGTTGGATGTTGACAAGGATGTTTGGATGTTTGGTTCTTGATAAGGATGTTTGGATGTTGACAAGGATGTTGGACCTTGGATGTTGACAAGGATGTTTGGATGTTGGATGTTGACAAGGATGTTTGGATGTTGACAAGGATGTTTGGATGTTGGATGTTGACACCAGTGTTTGGATGTTTGGATCTTGACAAGGATGTTGGACCTTGGACGTTGACAAGGATGCTGGATGTTGATGACGGTGTTGGGCGTTGGATGTTGACAAGGATGTTTGGATGCTGGATGTTGACACCGATGTTTGGATGTTTTGATCTTGGCAAGGATGTTTGGATGTTGACAAGGATGTTGGATGTTGATGACGATGTTGGGCGTTGGATCTTGACAAGGATGTTTGCGGTGCAAATCGTGTACTTTAGGAGCTAGCAACGACTTCCTGACCTTGTTCACCAATCCGTACGATAGCTCTTTGGAGTGTAAACCATTACCTTGGCTCACATCCCACGTTACACAGAACAGACACACACACGCACCGTGACACACATACACAAACATTTGACTCACATCTCACAATACACCGAACCTGTCTCCCAGGGTCATCATGCAAACAGTGCACCTGGGGTTGGCCAGAACCATAAATATACGATGTATATACAGTATTTTTGGCAGGGAAGTCACAAAATATACGGTGCATATACGGTGCATATCCTGCATGGTCTGGCCAACTCTAAGTACGTCCAATCAAAGGGATGGCAATCACTCCTCTTACTTGCTCACATCTGTGGGACAGCCCTTGCCACACTTAAGCCACAAATATTTCAAACCACGCGCGCAAAAAGCACAAAAAGCACACTACCACCAGGTAAAAAACAAAAACTTCTTGGCATGGATTCCACCGGACTTAGTTCCAGCCCCAGGCTTTCATATATTGGCCTCGGCAAGTCAATGTCTTTAAACGTCATATTGCTTGTTAAATACAGTACGTACATACCTTCCTAAACCCCCAGGAAAAAGTTTTATTTTACAGAAAAAACAGCAACCACCCCCCCTAGAATTATTTATTTTACAGTAACATTCAGCAACCACCCCCTCTCAAAGGAGTAAGCACTCTTGCTGTTGTTGCCGTCACTGCTGCTACTGCTGCTGCATGCGCGTGCTAGCTTTGCGTGCTGCTTGGGTGCTATAGCTAGAGTGTGTTAATGTTTGTGTGTGTCTGTGTGTGTGTGAGCACGTGTGTGTGAGCACGTGTGTGCAGGGTGCTAGAGAGAGTGTGTGCGTGTGCGTGTGTGTGTGTGTGTGTGCGTGTGTGTGTGTGCGTGTGTGTGTGTGTGTGTGTGTGTGTGTGTGTGTGCGCGCGCGCGCGCATGTGCATGTGTGTCTGTGCGTGTGTACGCCTGTGAGTGTGTGCGCCTGTGCATGTGTGTGTGCGTGTTTGTATATGTGTATGTGAGTTTGTGTGCGCATGTGTGTGCACGTTGTACGCCTGCGCATCCCTGTAACTTGATTAGTTGCATAACCACAGAACGCCAATGCAGTGCCAACTGTACAATCCTGTGGGGTCAAAACAAGGTTCGCGAGTCCTGCATGGCTGCAAGTCCTTGTTCTTGTGCTCCTTTGCCTCTTGCTCAGCCCATTCTGCTCTTGCCTGCTGCAGGCGGACGGGGTCTGGGGGGGAAGGGTGCAGGCGGAGCGGGGGGGGCATCCTCTCTGCTCGTCACTTCGAACAATAATAATTATTTTTCACTACTGCCCCCCTAAAAACCCAAGCCGCTCCCCCTAGAAATACATATATACTTTACCACCGTTTCACGAGTAATTTGTCACTGCCCCCTCCAAAAACAATAGTTAGGGGCGGTGATATACTTTATGTACGGTAGTCAACTTATTGGCCAAAAAACCATCATGTTCAGCTTATGAGCAGCAACAGCCTCTTCCTCCCCCTCGTCGCTGCTCCCACTTCTCGGAGAGGGCGGCACCAAGCACCGGCCTCTTTTCACGTACACAAAATTCAAAGACACAACGACAGCTACCTGATGCTTCCCCTTCCTCCCCCTCGTCGCTGCTCCCACTTCCCGGAGAGGGCGGCACCAAGCACACATCACTGTAGGTACTGCTCTCCCCCACGCCCGACAGAGATACTTGTCGTTGGCCACCCTCCCCTGTTTGCATACCACTGCCTAGCTTGATGGACACCTTGGGTGCTGTAGCTTTCCCAGAGGAACCTGCACAGACAAAGAACAGTGGCCAATTGAATGAAAGTGCACACGTTATTTACGTATACGATCAGTTTATCGTCCAGGATGAGAGAGGGTCACCTCGTCTGCAGCAGCTTTTTCAGAGGGACCTATAACAATGGACAGTGGCAAATTGAATGACAAGTGCACACATAACGTATTTATCGTCCAGGCTGAGGGCCAACTCGTCTGCAGCAGCGTTTTCAGAAGGACCTATTACAATGGACAGTGGCCAATTGAATGACAAGTGCACACATACGTACAATCAGTTTATTGTCCAGCTGAGGGTAACCTTGTCTGCAGCAGCTTTCCCAGAGGGACCGGCATAAACAATGGACAGTGGCCATTTGAATGACAAGTGCACACATAACGTATTTAGCGTGCAGGCTGAGGGTCACCTCGTCTGCTGCAGCTCTTTCAGAAGGACCTACATAAGCAATGGACAGTGGCAAATTAAATGACAAGTGCACACATTACATATTTATCGTCCAGGCTGAGGGTCACCTCGTCTGCAGCAGCTTTCCCAGAGGGACCGGCATAAACAATGGACAGTGGCCATTTGAATGATAGTGCACACTTTATTTACGTATGTACGTATGTATACGATCAGTTTATCGTCTAGGCTGAGGGAGGGTCACCTCGTCTGCAGCAGCTTTCCCAGAGGGACCGACATCAACAATGGACAGTGGCCATTTGAATGACAAGTGCACACGTAAAGTATTTATCGTTTAGGCTGAAGGTCACCTTGTCTGCAGCAGCTTTTTCAGAGGGACTTAGATACATCGGTGTCAAACGCAGAAGGATCCTCACGAGCGGCCATGGACTTATGTTTACTTACCACAGAGCCTGCCAATGCAAGCACAAATACGCACACACTCCCTACCTTTTATAAGCACGTTAGTGTCGATCTCAGGAGAGTCCTCACAAGCAGCCATGGACTCATCGTACTCCTTTTCCTCGCCATCAGAGCCAGTGGCTAAGCGGGATTGCTCAAGAGCAGCGGCCACTGCAGCGGCGAGGATGCTGGAGCTTCTCTGTGAGAAAGTGTGTGAGTTTGTGTATGTTAGTATGTGTGTGTATGCTAGTGTGTTTGTGCGTATATATGTGTGTGTGGTGTGTGTATGTATGTGTGTGTATGTGTGTGTGTGTGGTGTGCGTATGTGTGGCTTGTATATGTGTATGTTTGACGCATGTATGTGTATTTATGTGTGTGTGTGCACGCTAGTGTGTCTGTGTGTTTGCAAGCATCGCCCCTTATCTAGTGACCTGATAAAGCTGTGAATTTTGCCTTTGCACTCATACCAATAACATACAGGTAGCAATACAAATCCCTTCTTGCTCCATATAAACTCATAAGCCTAACATTCATAGAATTTACTGATGGCTTTTACCTTGTAAGTTCACCTCATGCAGATCCCCATAGGAGCTGAGAAATTCAAGGAACCTTCTTCCAGTTTTGTAATGGTACATTGGCCGACCTAGCTTTCCAATTAAAAATCCAACCCCTTCCCCCTTTGGATTATTCACCTCTTCCCTGCTGACACATTGCGTCCAGCTCTAATAGAGGGTTGCTATTTCACCCTTCAAAAAAACTGTCAACCTCTGCTCCCCTTTCAGATTCCCCTTTCAGATTCCCCTTTCAGATTCCCTTTTCTTCTACGCTGACTCATTGCTTCCAGCACTATGGTACACAGCTTATTGTTCTCGGTTCTCTCTTCAAGGTTCAACACTGTCAGTTCACCCGACGCCAGAAACTGCCACTGTCTGCACCCTTAAAATCTTATACCTATGTATAAATATAAATACATATTTATATATGATATTATATATTGTCTGCATTGTCACCCTCCGCTGTGTCACGCATTAATATGTTTGGGCACTAACATACATATATACGGTGTATATACGGTATTTTTGGATTCATCAAATATACGGTCATACACGGTGCGAATACAGTTATGGCCAACCCTACGCACTGTGCATGCATGGCAGCGACAATTCATGGTACTTGTCGGTTGGTCGACAATTGGGAGGTTGGTACATGTTTTGAATAACGAGCTGGCGGGCCAAGTGCTGGTTAGTGCTCAGCTTGTGGTAGTTGGTAGCGAAACTTGTGTTGCTGACTTGAAGGGTTGTTGGCCAGAACCGTATATACGTATATACGCAACGTCCATGACGGTACATTTGTTGATTTCCCTGCCAAAATTACCGTATATACACCGTATATATGTATAGTTCTGGCCAACCTAAATGTCATTGTTCCCGGGCTATTTGTTCGTCCGTCGCCATGGTTCTCTGGGAGTGTCATTGTTCGGGAATGGTTTGGGATTGGTTTGGGAATGGTTTGGGATTCGGGAGTGTCATTGTTTGGGAATGTCATGGTCATTTGGGAGTGTCATTGTTCCCGGGCTATTTCTTCGTCCGTTGCCACAAAGTGGTGAACCTCTTTTTTGATGTGGCTTCTTTGCCTGCATCGTACCTCTTCCATTTCGGACGGAGAATTTGCGCAGGCAGCGGCGATTACGCCTTACACTTAACAGGATCACGCCCCACACTCTCTTTTTTGGATGTGGCTTCTTTGCCTGCATCGTACCTCTTCCATTTCGGACGGAGAAATTGCGCAGGCAGCGGCGATCACGCCCCACACTTATCAGGAAGATCACGCCTCACACTCTCTTTTTTGGATATGGCTTCTTTGCCTGCATAGTACCTCTTCCATTTCGGACGGAGAAATTACGCAGGCAGCGGCGATCACGCCTCACACTTAACAAGAGAATCACTCTCTTTTTTGGATGTGGCTTCTTTGCCTGCATAGTACCTTTTCCATTTTGGACGGAGAATTTGCGCAGGCAGCGGTGATAACGCCTCACACTTATCAAGAAGATCACGCCTCACACTTATCAAGAAACAGGAGCCATTTTGGTGCTGAGTGTTTGTAGGGGGAAAAGTTACGCTGGCAGTGGTAAAAACTCCTGACATGAACGCAGACATTGGTCATCACTCCTGACACTAATTGAGGAACAGGAGCCACTTTGGTGCTGAGTGCTTGTAGGGGGAAAAATACGCTGGCAGTGGTAAACACTCCTCACATGAGCGAAAGGAGTGGAAGCTACTTCAAATTTTTCAGTGCCAAGTGGCTCCTTTACCGTGGCGCACACTCAGGATTGAAGGACGAGCAAAGAAAGTGAAAGGCACGAACGCACACACAGAGTGCAGTTCAGGCAAGGCACATGGCCAGAACAATTTTAATGGAATACACGTGCTTATCCCCCTTACCCCAAGGCGATCATCTTCCGTCCAGGCGCCATTTTCATCACCAGCTGGCAAGTCTGGACTTGATATGCCAATGCCTGACAATCTGCGTGAGCCTTTAACCTGTGTTTGTGTGTGCAAGTGTGTGTGTTTGTGTTTGTGTGTGTGCGTGCACGTGCATGTGTGTGCGCGTGATCGTAAGTGCGTATGTGAGTGTGCATGTATGTTCACGTTTATGTTAACGAGTGTCAACATGTTTTTGTAGGTTCATTAGTGCAGTCCTGTATACAGTGTACATACGGTATTTTTAGCAGGGAAATCACCGTACATTCGGTCAAATACGGTGTGTATATACGGTTCTGGCCAACCCTACACATATTGACTGGTGGTTTAATCTTGGCATCTGACCTGTAGGGTGGGCCAGAACCATATATACGTGTATACAGTGTACATACGGTATTTTTAGCAGGGAAATCACCGTACATTCGGTCAAATACGGTGTATATATACAGTTCTGGCCAACCCTACACAAATTAACTGGTGGTTTCATCTTAGCATCTGACCTGTAGAGTGGGCCAGAACCATATATACATGTATACAGTGTACATACGGTATGTTTAGCAGAAAAATCACCGTACATTCGGTCAAATACGGTGTATATATACGGTTCTGGCCAACCCTGCACGTTTTTACTGGTGGCTTAATCTGTAGCATCCGGAACCTGTAGGGTGGGCCAGAACCATATCAGTGCTTCTTTTTTGGAGACGCATGACGTCTTTAGACGTGAAACCCCTACTATTTGGGCGTGGGGGAAAGACGTGAAACCAAGGATTTGGGCCCCGGGGGGTCTCCCGGCAAAAACCGACCAAGGGCACCTTGAGGCCTGCGTGGGCCCTTCGAGGGCCAAAATTTAGCCTCAAAAATTGAAATTTTCAACAATTTTAATATTTTGTTTAAATGGTTGGTTCGCCTGAAAGAAAGAGAACCAAGCAGGGAGAGAGTGATGGAAGGTACAAAAAGGGGGAAAGCATGGTGAGACCAGAGCCACGCAGCCTGCATGGCTAGAGCAGAAGGATGGGCCTCCCAAGTACACACAGAAGGGCATGCCACTGGACAGGAATTAGCCTGCGCGCAGCAATTGGCTGCAAGATGGAGGTCCGGGGGAGGACAACCTGTACTACCTCTGCTGCAGCATTTGCAGCACCAGGGTTGGCACCAGCATGCAAGCTTCAGAGCAGGTCCCAGAATATCAAATCGCATGAGGCAAGCCAGCTGCATCAGCGCACAGCACTGAAATGGCAAGAGATTCAGGACAAGAGGGGTGTGTTGCAAGGTTACCAGGATGCAGCTGCACAGCTCACAGCTCAGCGCCGTGTCGTGCCGGACAAACAGCAAGCCTCAAGACGCGCAAGTAGGCTTACGGACATATCAGTGTTGGTACATGCTTTATTTTTGTTTTAGGGCCATGCCTGAAACATTTGATTTACCACGTGCACGAACATTGCTGGGAGGCCTCCCAGCGGGCTGGGCATGAAAGGGTGTAAGACGTCAAACAAAGGTTTTCAAAATGGCCAAATTTGGCCGTGACGTAAAACGAAGGTTTTCCAAAATTGAAAAAAGAAGCACTGAACCATATATACATGTATACAGTGTACATACGGTATTTTTAGCAGGGAAATCACCGTACATTTGGCCAAATACGGTGTGTATATATACGGTTCTGGCCAACCCTGCACGTTTTTACTGGTGGCTTAATCTGTAGCATCTGGAACCTGCTCACCATGTCACCCATGCGCTTCCTCCAGATGGCCATCCGGTCTTGGGACTCCTGGGAGGTCCCATTGCCTGCATCATACTACTGATACTTGTCAGTTTGTGGTTTGGGTGTGTGTGTGTATGTGCGTGTGTGTGTATGTGTGTGTGTATGTGTGTGTGTGTGTGTGTGTGTGTGTGTGTAGATTATGCGAGAGCCAGTGGCATTTCTACCTGAGAATGATTTGCTAGTCATGACAACAGTTGTTAGGTTTTAAGGACAAAGAAAAAGCTAGTGCAATTGTTTGATCAGGGATTCAGCTGCCTGCATCATATCGCTGATACTTGTCCGGTTTTACTAGTTACATGAGAGCCAATGGATTTTTCACATAGGAATCGGTCGCCCGCCAGTCATGACAACAATTGTTAGGTTGTAAGAACAAAGTGAAAGTCAGGTGTCTATTGACCTCAGAATCTGCTTCTAGTCATTTTATCACGAAGTTTTGACGCTGGAAAACACGCAGCGCCCCCAAAAGACATTGCAGGGTAGGAAAAGCGCAAAACTGCTTGTGTCAACATTTTAAGAAACGAGATGGGATACCTTGCCGCCTGCGTGGGTTATTGCAATTTAACGCCTGGTTGTGTATGCAGCAATGTTGAACACACTGGTGTAATTGTACTAGTAATATACAGATGAAAGTCTCTCTCTCTCTCTTTCTATCCCTCTCTCTCTCTCTCTCTCTCTTTCTCTGCCACAAATCTGCACATAAACTAGACACGTGTAATGTTCGTTTGTTTTTGGTCTTAGTGTGCACCTAGAGCATCCTAAACCACACAAAATTTCCACCAACTTCAATTTCCACCAACTTCTTGTCTTTCCAAATCAAGAGTATGGACGACATATGTCCTAAAAGGCATTAATTTGGCAGGCATTAAATAAGCTCACTCCCAACTAAGTATGAAGCACGTTTCCTTTATTTAGCTAGGTGTGGTTACAGGCTTTTTCAAAGCTTCCGCTCGGATGCCCACGGAGGCATATATGCAACCTTACCTTACCTTTATTAAGCTCACTCCCAACTATGTATGAAGCCCCCTTTGAAGGAATGTTTAAGACTCTGCGTGCGTTTGCTCCTTCGAGCTCTGGATTTATTCCTTTCTTGGCTTGTCATCACAGTATCACTAATTTTGAGATCAATGCATTCCTGAATCAAGACTCCAGACTCCTCAAGTTTGTGTCAGATTTTGTTTCAATTTTCGACACTGGTTGATTTTGTTTCACCAGCCAATTGCCATCAGCCAGAGTCTCGGGCTGTAGGCCATCCTTGTAACCCTTGTAACCCTTTATTAAGCTCACTTCCAACTAGGTATGAAGCCCCACCTCAATTTCCTCACCTGGTCGTGCTTGCACGCATTTTCATACTCTTAGTGCATGTGTCGTTCATGTAGGGAGAGGACTAGGTATGAAGAACCCCCCTCATTTTTCTCACCTGGTCGTGCTTGCACGCATTTTCATGCTCTTAGCGCGTGCGTCGTTCATGTAGGGAGAGGACTAGGTATGAAGAACCCCCCTCAATTCCCTCACCTGTCGTGCTTGCACGCATTTTCATACTCTTAGTGGGTGCGTCGTACATGTTGGGAGAGGACTAGGTATGAAGCACCCCCCTCAATTTCCTCACCTGTCATGCTTGCACGCATTTTCATGCTCTTAGCGTGTGCGTCGCTCATATACCGAGAGGCGGTCGTGGGCCTCTTGCCTCGGGAGCCTGACATTTCTCCGGCACAGCTTACACGTGAGGTGAACTCCTTTTCGGGTTCTGGGTCTGTAGGGAGAGGGCGCCGGAAGCGGCGATAGGCACGCTGCGGACCAAAAAAATGGGGCAGCTTGTTGGTGCATGTCAGATTTGTTTGCAAGTGTGTGTTTATGTGAACGTGCCCTGGTTTCTGAGTTTTGAGTCTGTAGGGAGAGGGCGCCGGAAGCGGCGATAGGCACGCTGCGGTCTGAGAACATGGGGCAGCTTGTTGGTGCATGTCAGGTTTGTTTGCAAGTGTGTGTTTATGTGAACGTGCTCTGCGTTTGGTCTGGCACAGCTGACATGTAAGGCACACAGCTCCTGTTTGAGTACTGACGCTCCCCCCTCTTCACATTAAAATATAATTTTGGTTCTGGTTGAGACCAGCACAACATGCCTAGCAGCCTAACAAAATATATGACTGGGGGTCAGGGAAGGCAGCCTGAACCGACAGTACGCACAGTACGCACAGTACGCACGTTGCACACCCAGAAAACATTGGAGGGCTGTTTTATTGTGCAATTGTGCGCTCAGTTGTGTGAGTATGCCTTGGTGTGTGTCTGGTTGCCTGGTCCTGATGAACACACATACATGCGCACACACACAGACAGACACGTGATGTGTGTCTGGTTGCAACACAGCTATGCTGCCGCATAATGATGTAAAATCAGCACCTTTTAATCTGTAAAGCTCGCAACACACACACACACATACACACACACATACACACACACACACACACAAACAAACACACACACACACACATGGATGCGTGCATGCAGGCGTGCACGCAAACGCACATACACACAAACACACACACACATACACACACACTTACACACACAAATACTAAGCTCTCCTATTACACAAAAACCGTGCTGAGCCCCTTACATGACAGCCAGCCGCTCAGTCCAGCCCATAAAGCAAACTACAAACTAACTATTCAAGTTCAGACTGAGCATGTTGTAGTGATCGCACATTTTGCACGTGCGCACAATAACCACTATGTTAAGATGCCTGTGTAAAGATGCCTAAAGCGGTGCCTATGTAAAGATGCCTAAACTTTAGGCTAAAGCAATGACATATCCCTGTGACAATAATATGAGTCTACCAGCATTTTGCAAACCATGCAGCTGGGCACGCCTGTTTGCATAAGAACCTGCTGAGGCCCCCTTTTTACAAGAAATCCTGTCGAGCACGCCTTGAGAAATCATGCAGCTGGGCACTCATTTATCAGTAAAAAATACCTATTCATAAAAATCCTGCTGAGCTCCATCCCTGCAAAATCCTGCTGAGCTCCACCCCTGCAAAATCCTGCTGAGCTCCACCTATTCATCAAAATCCTGCTGAGCTCCATCCCTAATAAATACCTATTTATCAAAATCCTGCTGAGCTCCATCCCTAATAAATAGCTCCATCCCTAATAAATACCTATTCATCAAAATGCTGCTGAGCTCCATCCCTAATAAATAGCTCCATCCCTAATAAATACCTATTCATTAAAATCCTGCTGAGCTCCATCCCTAATAAATAGCTCCATCCCTAATAAATACCTATTCATCAAAATCCTGCTGAGCTCCATCCCTAATAAATAGCTCCATCCCTAATAAATACCTATTTATCAAAATGCTGCTGAGCTCCATCCCTAATAAATGGCTCCATCCCTAATAAATACCTATTCATCAAAATCCTGCTGAGCTCCATCCCTAATAAATAGCTCCACCCCTAATAAATACCTATTCATCAAAATCCTGCTGAGCTCCATCCCTAATAAATAGCTCCATCCCTAATAAATACCTATTCATCAAAATCCTGCTGAGCTCCATCCCTTATAAATACCACTACTAAATATCACTAAATAGCTCCTTCCCTAATAAATACCTATTCATTAAAATCCTGCCGAGCTCCATCCCTGAAGGTCAGCCGCTCAGTCCGGCCAAAACAAAACCTAAAGACAGTACCACCAATAAACAACGCCCACAACAGTGATGTGCAACTGAGGTCTCTGCAATCCAAACTAAACCACAAACAGTACCACCAACAAATGACGCCCACGGCAGTGACGTATAACTGAGGCCTTTGCAATCCAAACTATACCACAAACAGTACCACCAACAAATGACGCCCACGGCAGTGACATGCAAACAAACTGTACGGCAGTGACATGCAGATAAACTATACAGCAGTGACATGCAAACAAACTATACGGCAGTGATATGCAGATAAACTATACGGCAGTGACATGCAGATAAACTATACAGCAGTGACATGCAAACAAACTATACGGCAGTGACATGCAGATAAACTATACGGCAGTGACATGCAGACAAGCTATACAGCAGTGACATGCAAACAAACTATACGGCAGTGACATGCAAATAAACTATACGGCAGTGACATGCAAACAAACTATACGGCAGTGACATGTATCTTAACATAGGATTCAAAGTAGGATCCAAACGCTTCCAAAGTAGGATCCAAAGTAGGTTCCAGACGTATCCAAAGTAGGATCCAAACATAGGAATTAAAACTCCAATATAACAATTTGCCTGTCATGTTGCTGCGCTGCTCTTATTGAACCAAGAATTATAACCAACGTTGTGCGGGAATAAATCACCTGAATAACGATGGCAGCTTCCACTTGCCTGTCGAACAGCCCCATCATGAATTTAAATGCAGGCTGCATGGACAGAAGCAAAGGGCAACATGTGTTAGGCCCATGTGTGTGTGCGTGTGTGTGTGTGTGTGTGTGTGTGTGTGTGTGTGATGCCTGGGGAAATGGTTGCTAGTCGAACAGCCTGTGCTCGTCCAACAGCCTTACTTACCAACAGCCTTGCCTGCCAAACAGTCAAACAGCCTTTGCTTGTCCAACAGCCTTGCTTACCAACAGCCTTGCCTGTCAAACAGTCAAACAGCCTTTGCTTGTCCAACAGGCTTGATAACAAAAACGTGAACAGAAGCAAAGGGCAGTAATAATGATACAGCTTCCAAACTGCACTCTTCAACTAGAACTGCATGAGTACAATCATGTTTACTTAATGTGGGAGTTTGTTGAAAGTGAGCAGTCATGCTAGGTATATAGGGAGTGTGTGGGATGTAGGGGGTCCCTTAAAGAAAAACCTCCATGCTAGGCTGGAGGAGGGGAAGAAAGAAAAAAACTGTGTTGCTGGTAGTGGTAACAAAGCCGGCATATTTAAAAGAGACATGTGTGTGTGTGCCTGTGCCTTTGTGATGAAGACAGAGGGGGGAAAGTCTGATATAGAGGTAGCACAGTTGCTGTGATTGAAAGATGGGGCTATGTGTGTGTGTTTGTGTCTGTGCCTTTGTGTTGAAGACAGAGGGGGGAAGTCTGATATAGTGGTAACACAGCTGCTGTGATTAAAAGAGGGGGCTATGTGTGTGTTTGTGCCTTTGGGCTTCGAATCACACAGAGGTTTGAATATCAAAAGCTGCATGAAACAGAAGCACCTCCTGACACTGGATGGACTGACGATGAGCACTTGCTCCAAAAACCCACAGGACCTTTGATTGACCACAAGCAGGACCTCTGATTCAACACAAGTAGCATTTGCTTCAAAAATCCACAGGACCTTCAATTCATCACAAGTAGCATCTGCTTCAAAAATCCTCGACACCTTTGATTGAGCACAAGTAGGTTTGGCCAGAAATGCCATGCCATTAACACACCTAGAATGGCCACCAGGAATGCCATTAACACACTTAGAGTGGCAACCTATCACTTGTAGTGGCAGTACATTGCAGAATCACAGTGACGGTTACCCTGTGATGTTACGTGAGTCACTTCTGTAAGTTGCATACAATATATATATATAGAGAGAGAGAGAGAGTTGGCCAGAACCATATATATACGGTGCATGTACGGTATTTTTGGCAGGGAAATCACCAAATACTCGGTCATATACGGTGTATATATACGGTCTGGCCAACCCTAGATATATAATATAAAGCTTCAGGGCACAGCCCTTGTTTTTGATATGACAAGCCTGGTCATAAATCAGAACCGGCGCCTGTTGCTACGGTGTCGCACTCACACACACACACACACACACACAAATACACACACATCACAATCGGGCATTCTGCTGACCACAGCCTTTGTTTACAAAACAAAGCTGTTGTTGGCATTTTTTTCAAAATGTGAGGACATGATAGAGAGGTTATGCTACACACAGTTTTATTGGCAGCTTTATGTCAAAAATGTGAGGACATGATAGAGATGTTATGCTACACAAAGGTTTATTGGCAGCTTTTTGCCAATAACGTGAGGACATGATAGATATGTTATGCTACACACAGTTTTATTGGCAGCTTTTTGTCAAAAATGTGAGGACATGATAGAGATGTTATGCTACACACAGTTTTCGGCACAGGACAGTCCCTGCTTAGGTGTGCCAGCTATGGGAACGGCCAGTTATCCCTCGTTCTGAAGCAGGTGGAAAGCATCTTGTATCTTTATGTAATTCTTCACTGCCACCTCACACACACTGCCACCTCACACACACACACACACTGCCACCTCAAACACACACACACACACACACACACACACACACACACACACACACACACTGCCACCTCACACACACACTGCCACCTCACACACACTGCCACCGCACACACACACACACACACTGCCACCTCACACACACACTGCCACCTCACAAAGTTGTTTTATTGCCCCCTCTCAAACGTACCTCAGGGCGATCGCCCTGCTGGTCTGAAGCAGGTTGGACTCCAAGCTCGTGCAATCGAATTCGCTGCAACAAGCACACATACATACGCACACGCACAGGATGGTTTGATTGGGGCATATGTTTCAGTTATAGCTTGCACCAACATGTACGTGCACACATAAGCATATTAAGGAAAGTTTGAACGCTTGTCTGTGTCCTTTGTGTTGTGTATTCAGTGCGCAACATTTGCACTGGTGTAAAAAACAATTAAGGTTGGCCTGAGCCATATGTATACAGTGTTGCACACACTCACACACATACACACACAAACACACGCGCACACACACACACACATACACATACACACACACACAACACGGACACGGTACTTTAGGCAGGGAAATCATCAATCAAACATACGGTGTGTATATACGGTGCTGGCGATCCCTAGGAATTAAACAATGCAATATTAGGGAAAAGTGCAAAAGGCGTGCACGAGTGAGTGCATGCGTCGTCAGGGCATGCTACGAATTGGGAGTTTGCTAGCAAGGGGTGTGCACGTGCACGGTGTGTTGAGTGCTTTGGGAAGAACATAAATGGTATAAATGGGCATGTGTGCACCACACTGATGCTTGTGCATCCTACACATGTCTAAGGTTGGCCAGAGCCATATATACACGGTGCATAGTAAGTACCCTCTGTCCACAATCAGTTTGTGACACCTTGTTCAGAAAGTGATCAAAACTCTGTATACGTTATTTTTGGCAGGGAATTCTCCAGAAATACGGTGTATTTATATACGGTTATGGCCAACTCTACACATGTCCTATAAAATCCTACACACTTTCCCAGTGTCGCACTGTGAAAGGCCAACTGTGGGGTGCACATCCTCTTCTCTTCCCCCTCATCAACAACAGCGTGCAGTGCTACCTACTTCACCTGGATACACTCAAATACACACAAACACACACACACAAACGCACACACACACACACCATGGGTCTTTTGCGCAAGAGGTATTAGCGAAGCTGCATTCATTCAGTGCATGCACCTTCACGCACGCATGCACGTGCGCACACATACACATACACACACAAACGCACCTTGAAAGTGCAGTGGATGGCGTACTGATCGTACTACACACATATACACACATATACACATACACACACAAACGCACCTTGATAGCGCTATGAATGGCGTACTGATCGTACTACACACATACACACATATACACATACACAAACATACACACACAAACGCACCTTGATAGCGCTGTGGATGGCGTACTGATCGTATTGCCCGTCCAGTGCCTGGTCCATTCCTGCGCAAGGAGCACGGGGGTGTAGGTGCAACATCGTGTGTGTGTGTGTGTGTGTGTGCCCGTTCAGTGCCTGGTCCATTCCTGCGCAAGGAGCAAGGAAGTGTAGGTGCAACATCGTGTGTGTGTGTGCGTGTGTGCCCGTCCAGTGCCTAATCCATTCCTGCGCAAGGAGCAAGGAAGTGTAGGTGCACAAAATTTCCAAGTAAACAACCAGCGTATGATCCTAACGATGTTGCGCGTACAACTTTTAGTTCACAATAGCACATGTGCGTCATTGACGGGCACTTGGTCACACTGCTTTCAGTGGATGGGGGACACAAAACGGGAGAACGAAATGAAGGTGAGTACAAAAAGACAGACGAGCATGAAAATGAAAAAGGCACGCACGAAGGGGATGATGAGTTAGGGTTGGCCAGAAGTACCTGTCTATACACACTCTCCACTCTACACCCTACACACTCTACACTCTACACGGCCAGATGATGAGTTAGGGTTGGCCAGAAGCATCTGCCTATACACCCTACACACTCTACACTCTACACGGCCAGATTATGAGTTAGGGTTGGCCAGAAGCATCTGCCTATACACACTTTACACCCTACACACTCAACACTTTACACCCTCCACATTCTACATGGCCAGATGATGAGTTAGGGTTGGCCAGAAGCATCTGCCTATACACTCTACACTTTACACACTACACTCTACACGGCCAGATGGTGAGTTAGGGTTGGCCCGAAGCATCTGCCTATACACTCTACACTCTACACCCTACACACTCTACACGGCCAGATGATGAGTTAGGGTTGGCCAGAAGCATCTGCCTATACACTCTACACTATACACCCTACACACTCTACACGGCCAGATGATGAGTTAGGGTTGGCCAGAAGCATCTGCCTATACACACTCTACACTATACACGGTGAGTTCACAGTAATTGTCGCTGGGGATGCTATGAGTATTTTAGTGTGTACACAACATTTTGTGTGCACTTGC
>Ga0307968_1000450_pt1:22500-29008 | contig 29008 bp, 35 predicted proteins | sample OrgLakmetagen650_FD_201834 | JGI IMG/M metagenome (GOLD analysis project Ga0307968, IMG submission 201834) | Saline water microbial communities from Organic Lake, Antarctica - #650 | ecosystem: Environmental > Aquatic > Non-marine Saline and Alkaline > Saline | place: Antarctica...
ACACACACTATATATTTTTTTGAGGTATTGGATGTCTGAGGTGTTGGAATGTGATGAGTCGAATTTTTTTTATGCTGCTGCACAACTGAGGTTTCAAAACTCCTGCACACATGTGTCAGGGCATTTAATTGAAGGTTTCAAAACTCCAACACACATGTGTCAGGGCATTTAATTGAAGGTTTCAAAACTCCTGCACAAACCTGTCAGGGTATTCAGTTGAAAAACTCATTATTTCACACATGTGTCAGGGTATTTGATTGAAGGACTCAAAACTTCTGCACACACCTGTCAGGGTATTCAAGTACAGAACTCAAAACTTCTGCACGCAGGTGTGCGGGATCTGCAAGTGCTGAAGACTACACAGTCTGGGTATGCTGGGTTCCTACACGACCAATTCACACTCCTGCCGGGTGAGTAGGGTCAGTACGTGTGTGTTTGGTTGTGGGTGTGTGTGGGTGTGCGTGGGTGTGCGTGGGTGTGGGTGGAAATGGAAGTGGGAGTGTGGAGGGTGTGGGTGTGCGTGTGCATGTGTGGGAGTGGGTGTGGGTGGGAGTGGATTGGGAGTGTGGAGGGGTGGGTGTGGGTGTGGGTGTGCGTGTGTGGGAGTGGGATTGGGAGTGTGGAGGGGTGGGTGGGTGAGTGGGCAGGAATGGGAGGGTGGGTGGGTGATTGGGTGAGTGTGTGAGAGTGAGGGTGGGTGGGTGAGTGGGTGGGTGAAATACCAGAGAGGAACGACTGACCCCCCAAATGGGGGTGTTTTTCAAATGTTCCCAGAGCCCACGTGTGCTACAGTCAAACTTGCTACAGTCAAACTTGGCTCCAAATAATAGCCCATGCCACATTTGCTACAGTCAAACGTGGCATGGGCTACAGTCAAACTTGCTACAGCCAAACAGTCAAATAATAGCCACGTGTGCTACAGTCAAACGTTTGCTACAGTCAAACTTGGCTCCAAATAATAGCCCATGCCACATTTGCTACAGTCAAACGTGGCATGGGCTACAGTCAAACTTGCAACAGTCAAACAGTCAAATAATAGCCACGTGTGCTACTGTCAAACGTTTGCTACAGTCAAACTTGGCTCCAAATAATAGCCCATGCCACAGCAGGGCAGTTGAGTTTCATTGTAGCAAACGTGGGCGCTTATGCCTAATTGGTCGCGGCGTGAACCCTACTTTTCAGGCACCCGTGTGCTGGATCTGACCAACCGCTGCACCAAATCATGTCATTAAAATTGCATTTGACTTTTTTCTATAAATAAACAGCATTGCGAGAAAAATGAGGGGAAAAGCTCCAGTGGTTGGTGAGATACAGAATTCCAGCCATTTCCTTTTGAAAAATTAGCCAAGAAGGTGCCAAAAAGGTCATTATTTGGCTTCCTTGTATCCTGTTTTGGAACATGCAGGATGGTTGCATGGTATAAGGAATTGATAAATACCTAGTTTTGGGAATGAATAATGGTCCCAGGGCGGAGCTGTGGGCCCATTTGAGGTGATCTGAGGCCAAAATTGTGATCTGGGGTCATCCGATTTTCACCATTTTTTGGTGAACGTGATCTTTTTTGACAATGTTAAGGTTGACATGGTTACAAGAGGGAAAGAAAATTAGGAAGGAACATTTGCTGCAATTTGGCCAGTCAACTCCCTCTGGTGAAATACCAAGAAGTGACAGCTGTGAGGGATTTAGGAAAGTGAATTGCTGAGCACATGTGAGTCAAAGTGGCTTATTTTGGTCGTGCCGCAAAAACTGACATTTTGAACTGTCATTTTGAGCTGTCATTTTGAACTGTCATTTTGAGCTGTCGTTTCGAACTGTCATTTCGAACTGTCATTTTGAGCTGTCATTTTAAACTGTCATTTCGAACTGTCATTTTGAACTGTCATTTTGAACTGTCATATTGGTCGCGCCGCAAGAACTGGAGTTCTGTGTTGACGTGCACTAAAGTCAGCACAATCGTTTATAAGATCTCCAATCACACAAACATGTGTGTACTTGCCACCGGCAACAACTCACACCAGGCTTGAAGATGCACACAATAGTCTTGTACAACATCATTTAATCATACCTGCACACACACTCGCACGCACATGCACACACACGCACACATACACACACGCACGCAGATACAAATGAGCGTGTGCTTGCCACCAGTCTCACCTCATACTGGAAGTACGGAGCCATTAAGCCGCGCTGCTATGAGGCTGCCTTCCAAGCTGCCAGGTGTGTGTGTGTGTGCGTGTGCACGTGTGTGGGTGTGCGCGTATGTGTGTATGCGCGTGTGCGCGCGTGTGTGGGTGTGCGCGTATGCGCGTGTGCGCGCGTGTGTGTGCGCGTGTGGGCACACGGGTGCACTCATTCTAGTTCGAAATAGTGTTGCTGTACAGACCTGGGGTGCTAAGGGCTTCTTTGGGCCTGACCAGGGCAATCTGCGCGTGTGCACACGTGGGTGCACTCATTCTAGTTTGAAATAGCGTTGCTGTTCAGGCCTGGGGTGCTAAGGGCTTATTTGGGCCTGACCAGTGCGGTCTGCTCTTTGCCTTCTGCAAGAGTACAATGCCTTAATTATCAGCATGCACAAATTTCCTTCAACGTTCTGTGTGCACTCCCTACCAATCTTGTAATTGCACTACTTTTGCACTGTACAGGCAGGCGCTGCTGAAGGGCTTCTTTTGGCCAAACCAGGGCGGAATTTGTTCCTCATCCCCACAGGCATGCACAAATTTCTTCAGCGATTTGTGTACACTTCCTACCAATCTTGTGCTTGCACTACTTTTGCACTGTACAGGCAATCGCTGCTGACAAACTTCTTTTGGCCAAACCAGGGCAGAGTTTGTTCCTAATCCCCACATGCATGCACAAATTTCTTCAACGTTTTGTTTGCACTTCCTACCAATCTTGTGCTTGCATTACTTTTGCACTGTGCAGGCAGGCGCTGCTGAAGGGCTTCTTCGGGCCTAACCAGGGCGGTGTGTACTCCCCAGCCGTGCAGTACACGGTTTACGACATGGGGGGCCTTGTTTTGAAGGCGGTGCCTGAGGTGAGTTGCCCTTTGTTGAGGTGGAAACAGTGCACTCCCCAGTCGTGCAGTACACAATTTACGACATGGGGGGCCTTGTTTTGAAGGCGGTGCCTGAGGTGAGTTGCCCTTTGTTAAGGTGGAAACAGTGCACTCCCCAGCCATGCAGTACACGGTTTACGACATGGGGGGCCTTGTTTGGAAGGCGGTGCCTGAGGTGAGTTGCATTTTGTTGAGGTGGAAACAGTGCACTCCCCAGCCGTGCAGTACACAATTTACGACATGGGGGGCCTTGTTATGAAGGCGGTGCCTGAGGTGAGTTGCCCTTTGTTGAGGTGGAAACAGTGCACTCCCCAGCCGTGCAGTACACAATTTACGACATGGGGGGCCTTGTTATGAAGGCGGTGCCTGAGGTGAGTTGCCCTTTGTTGAGGTGGAAACAGTGCACTCCCCAGCCGTGCAGTACACGGTTTACGACATGGGGGGCCTTGGAATACCTGAGGTGAGATGTGTTGGTTGTGATGGAAAGAGGGACCTTGGTTTTGTGTGTTTGTTTGAAGTTCAGATAACTGCAGTGTTGATTAGCAGGGGTTAGTGTAACAAATTATGTATTATTGTGTATGACTGCATATTATGGGGGCCCTTGTTTTGAGTTTGCAGCGCCTGGGGTAAGCTGCTTTTTTTTGTGTTGGAAGAAGGGGGCTTGGTCACGTGGACTATAGAGGTGTATAGAACGTAGGACTGATCTTAACAGTAGTTTTTGCAAGGTATAGGGGGGCCTTGTTATGGAGGCAGGGCCTGAGGTAAGCTGCTTTTTGTGTTGTAAGAAGGGGGCTTGGACACGTGGACTGCAGAGGTGTATAGAACGTAGGACTGATCTTAACAGTAGTTTTTGCAAGATATAGGGGGGGCCTTGTTATGGAGGCAGGGCCTGAGGTAAGCTGCTTTTTGTGTTGTAAGAAGGGGGCTTGGTCACGTGGACTGCAGAGGTGTATAGAACGTAGGAATGATCTTAACAGTAGTTTTTGCAAGATATAGGGGGGGCCTTGTTATGGAGGCAGGGCCTGAGGTGAGCTGGAGTATGTGCAGTTTAAAAGAGTAGGGCTGGCCAAAACACGCACATGTGCGTATGTGCGTAATTATGGTATTGGTACTATAATTTAGCAGGGGGATTTCCATACATACGGTCAGGTATGGTGTGTGTACACGGTTCTGGCCAACCCTAAAGAAGAGGGCAAAGAAGTGGGGAGACGCGTGCTGCAGTCTACGGCTTCTTTGTATTTGTTCTCCTTGCATTTGATCACCCTGAAACTTGTCACGCCCAATCAGTGGTAGTGACAAAGCATTTGACAAGCAGGCAGTTGTTGTGCTGAGTCTTCTACTTTGCAGTGACGGTGGTTTGATCTGACAAACTGCGTTGCACTTACCCATCATACAGCTTTTGAGGTTCAATGGCGAGTGCAAGCAACCCATCATAGTTTTCCCTTGGTGCACTCTTGATGCACTCTTGCTTGGTGCGCACTCTTGATGCACTCTTGGTGCATTCTGGATGCACTCTTGGTGCGCTCTTGATGCACTTTTGAGGCACTTGTGGTGCAACATTGGTGCCCTTTAGATGCAATATTGGTGTATTTTCTTGATTGGTGCACTCTTGGTGCGCTCTTCATGCACTCTTGATGCACTTTTGGTGCAGACTGGATGCACTCTTGGTGCAACATTGGTGCCCTTTAGATGCAGTATTGGTGTATTTTTTTGTTGGTGCACTCTTGGTGCGCTCTTGATGCACTCTTGGTGCGCTTTTTTGATGCACTCTTGAGGCACTTTTGGTGCACTCTGGATGCACTTTTGGTGCAACATTAGTGCACTCTAGATGCAGTATTGGTGTATTTTCTTGTTGGTGCACTCTTGAAGCGCTCTTGATGCACTCTTGAGGCACCTTTGATGCACTCTTGAGGCACTTTTGGTGCAACATTGGTGCACTCTTGGCGCAATATGTATGCACTCTTGTTTGGTGCGCACTTTTGATGCACTCTTCATGCACTCTTAATGCACTCTTGATGCACTCTCGAGCACTCTGGACGCACTCTCGGTGCACTCTTGGTGCAATATGTATGCACTCTTGCTTTGGTGCGCACTCTTGATGCACTCTTCATGCACTCTTAGTTGGTGCGTATTATCAATGCACTCTTGATGCACTCTCGGTGTACTCTGGACGCACTCTTGGTGCACTCTTGTTAGTGCACTCTTGCTAAATGAACTCTTGGTGCGCTCTGAACTTTTCCTCATCGTCAAAAAAAAGTCAAAATGTTATATCGTAGGTGCGTCATAGCATACCTTAATTTGTGGTATTTCTTCCTTATTTCACACACACATGCACACACACACACACACACAGGTGGAGCATTGCTTCCTGAACGCACCCAACCTCCACTTCTTGCCTTGCTCGCCCCCCACCCACAAGTTTGACAATGACGTGTACGTGGCCACAAGCGAACCCCACGGCAACATTGAGTGTTTGGTGAAAAGGAAGGGCACCACTGGTCCCGCCTCCAAGCTCTGATCTGTTGATGTTCAAAAATAAGACCAAAAAACCACTTCACCGCCACAGCCAGCTTCACTCTTGTCAAAGTTGATAGGACGATTTCCTACTCTCTTGTCTACTCCTTGGGGCGTGTGCTTGCGCTGGTATGTCTGTGCGTGTGTGTGTCTGTGTGTGCGTGTGTCTGTGTGTGCGCACCCAAATCTCGTTCTTTTTCGTGCACCTCAAGCTTGCTCTTTTTGTCTCAATATTTGCTCAAATCCTTGCCCTTTGTTTCTCACAGCGTCCTTGACAGTGGAAAATGTCTGTCTTGATCCGGCTAATCATTCGGAAACGCTTTCAGTAATAACACTGTAGCCACCGGCCTCTGGGATGTAAAATTTCCTGATTGTGCTTGACTTTGCAATGAGTGTGAATGCCTGTGTTTGGTATATTGGCAGGTATAGATGGTAATAGCAGTGTAGCAGAAGGGTGTGTATATTCAGTTCTCAAACAATCATTGTGCTAGTAGTTGCGCGTGTATCTTGTAAACCCTGTATTATTCTTTGTCGGTCGTGATATAGCTGATCGCAATCATTGTATTTCTTCGTGGTCCTTTTTCACATGTTAGTTTGGACCATACGCCATAACTTGTCCTTGGTCATTTACAAGTTATGCTTAGAAGCGGAAAAAAAAATGGAAAAAAAAAAGAATAGAAACATCTTGGTTTGAACACAGTTGGACGATACAATGGCTGGCAAGCAGAAAGGAAGTTCCTCTCGTTCTCTCTCGTCAGACAATGATCCGATTCTGCGTGACTCAAACATCTCTGACAAGATTGATGCCATCTCAAACAAGTTTGACTCCAAATTTGATGAGCTTGACTCCAAGTTTTCTTCTCTCCACAACGAGTTCTCTTCCTCTAATGTCCGTATGCAAGCCTGTGAGACCCAGGGCACTGCCCTTGCTGCTGA
>Ga0307968_1000452_pt1:0-2500 | contig 28999 bp, 33 predicted proteins | sample OrgLakmetagen650_FD_201834 | JGI IMG/M metagenome (GOLD analysis project Ga0307968, IMG submission 201834) | Saline water microbial communities from Organic Lake, Antarctica - #650 | ecosystem: Environmental > Aquatic > Non-marine Saline and Alkaline > Saline | place: Antarctica: Organic...
GAGCACCTGTTGGCACACAAAAACGCAGGAGAGGGTCGAGCAGTGTGCATAAGCGATACAGTTGCTGAAGTGTTTTAAGCAATTGTAGCGCTCGTCGCTCTTGGCGAGCACCTGTTGGCACACAAAAACGCAGGAGAGGGTCGAGCAGTGTGCATAAGCGATACAGTTGCTGAAGTGTTTTAAGCAATTGTAGCGCTCGTCGCTCTTGGCGAGCACCTGTTGGCACACAAAACGCAGGAGAGGGTCAAGCAGTGTGCATAAGCGATACAGTTGCTGAAGTGTTTTAAGCAATTGTAGCGCCCGTCGCTCTTGGCGAGCACCTGTTGGCACACAAAAACGCAGGAGAGGGTCGAGCAGTGTGCATAAGCGATACAGTTGCTGAAGTGTTTTAAGCAATTGTAGCGCTCGTCGCTCTTGGCGGGCACCTGTTGGCGCACAGATGTGCAGGAGTTGGTTCAATAGAAAGCATTTCAAGGATAAGTATTTGGGGGTTAACCTAGGCTTCATCCAAATGTGTATTTTGTAGGGTATTGCCAACATGGATGAGCTAGGTAGGTAGGGTATGCCAACAGGGATGAGCTAGGTAGGTGGGGCATTGCTAACATGGATGAGCAGGTCTGTGTGACCCATTCTTGCAATGAAGCTATCAACAAACAGACTTGAAAAGAGCAGGGCAAGACCCCAACAGGGTCGAGGAAAGCCAGCATAATAAAATGCATTAATACATAAAATACATAAATTCAGGGTCGAGGAAAGCCAGCATAATAAAAAAACATTAATACATAAATACATAAAATACATAAATTCAGGGTCGAGGAAAGCCAGCATAATGAAAAACACTACTAGGATTTGTTTTTGTGTTCAGGGTCGAGGGGAAAGCCAGCATATAAACAACCCTACTAGGGTTTACAGTGAGGCTGGGAACGTGGTCTGCACTTTGTGAAGCAGCAAGTACAACCAATGTGCGCTTTGGGAAGCAGCACATACAACCAATGTGCGCTTTGAGAAGCAGCACGTGCAACCAATGTGCTCCCTTTTCAAATTGGTGATAAGTCCTTCATTATACCACATAATGTAACACACACATATACACACACAACGCAGGCACACACGAACACGTGCACGCACACGCACGTGCACGTACACACACACACATGCACACACAAACAAACACATACTTGCTGAGAGAAGTTTTGGTTCACGGCTGTGGCTTCCAAAGCCAGCTGCTGCACTCCATTTATATTGTCCTTCTCTTCTGGGATCTCGTCAGGGGCGGTTTCATTCACAGTTAAGAAGTTGAGGTTGCTATTGGCACGCCTGTGGGGAGTGTGAGTGTGAGTGTGTGTGTGTGTGTGTGTGTGTGTGTGCGTGAGTGTGTGTGTGTGTGTTGGTATATGTGTGTGTGTGTGTGTGAGTGTGTGTGTGTGTGTGTTGGTATATGTGTGTGTGCGTGTGTGTGTGTGAGTGTGTGTGTGTAGGTGTGTGTGTGCTTTGTTCTGTGCACGTGCAGACACATATAAACGCTTGTATGCCATGCAACATTGAGCTGAGTGTTGAACTAGTGATTATTGTACAACAGCAGTTATTGAACAAATGTCTTAAGTAGGAGCTTGCACTCTGCTCCGAAAATATAAGCAAGAATTGCTACCACCCTCCATTTCCACAAATGAAGGTCGTTTGGACAACATACATGACGCAGAGTAGAACGCATCCCAACAGCTCCCCCACCATTTGTTGTTCCGCACCTGTCGATAAAGATCTTGCCATTGTGCTTGGTCACGATCAGGTCCCACGAGTACTTGCTGGACTTCATGCACATGAGGGTGGTCAAAATGCTGTCTGTGGCGAACACCTTGGCCTTGTTCTCGGCCGCCGCTTTTCTGTGAGAAAACAAGGTGTTGTGAGCCTGTATGAGTCACGCGCTGCATGCCACGTCTTAATTGTTTAGGGTTGGCCAGAGCCATATATGCATATATGTGCAGTATATAAGGTTATTTTTGCAGGGATTTCATCAAATATACGGTCATAAATGGCGAGGCGTATATACGGTTCTGGCCAACCCTAAACATGTTATATACGTGGCGTAAATTGCCGCGATGTGTTGTGTGCTATTGGATGGTGCTCCTTCTGGAAATTATGTGTTGCACAAATATGATCGTGGGAAGTGGATTGGGGCCTGGCTGAATTGCATTTGCGCAGCTATCCAACGGCTTTGTTCTCAGCTGCTGTTCTCTGTAAAGAGGAAAGTTACGTGAACAAATAATGTTTTACAATACGAACTGCATTAACGTACGACGTTGCCTGTAGTAAACCCCATATACTTCGTCATGGCTGCCACTTCTCTATAGATGGTGTGTGTGTATGTGTGTGTAAATGTGCGTGTGTGTGTGCGCGCGTGTGTGTGTTTGTGTATGTGTGTGCACGCGCGCACATGCGTGTGTGTACATTGTGCGTGAATTGCACAAAGCCGTGTTTACCCTTGATATTTCAAAGAGTTGTC
>Ga0307968_1000452_pt1:10000-28999 | contig 28999 bp, 33 predicted proteins | sample OrgLakmetagen650_FD_201834 | JGI IMG/M metagenome (GOLD analysis project Ga0307968, IMG submission 201834) | Saline water microbial communities from Organic Lake, Antarctica - #650 | ecosystem: Environmental > Aquatic > Non-marine Saline and Alkaline > Saline | place: Antarctica...
TCATTCTTCCTGTTTCACAGACGTACTTGTTTTATATCGTACACTGGATGGCCTGTTTGCTCTTCTTTGTGGCACGCATTGACGACTTTGCGTCAAATACGTGGTTGGGCCGTGAGGATCCTCAAGAGCGGCTGGAGGGTCAAGGCAAATGGGCAGAGTATTTATTTGCTCTCTTTTATTCGACAGGTGTATTTACTGGCTACTCAAGCGAGGTGAGCTTGAACAGTTGCTGCTGCCTTTTTTGTTTGTGTTCTGTGCATTCACGTTGTTCATCTGGCACATCATACATATATCCATTTCCAGCAAAGTACTGTCTGGATGGGGGAGTTTGATCGTCCCTCCCCTCTTGTGCCCGTTCCTGCCAGGTGTTTTATGCCAAGTCTCCAGTGGAGGCCATCATCCTTTGTATATATTTTGTGTTCAACACCGTGGTTCAAGCATACATTTTAGGGTAAGTCTGGACAGGTGCATTTTCCTGTGACCTAGACAGGAATTTCCTTGACAAGAACACCATGCGTGCCTAGCAGCACGTTATCAAGATGTACAATCGTTGAGTCCTAGATGTGCTGGCGCAGGAGGACGAGGAGAGATGGAAAATGCGCTTTAAAGCGCGAACCCGACCCAACAAAAAGTGCCAGCTATACGTACCAAGTGTACAGTTCAAAGGGCACTGAAGTTTCAAAATCATTCCAAGTTTACTTTGCTGTCTTTGAATGTCTGCAGGACTATCTCGATCATGCTCGTAAAAAAGGATGTAGAATCCGGAGAATACCGTGATGCTGTTGTTGCTCTGGACACCTACAGCAAAGAAAAGAAGCTACCAAAAGTAGGTCACGTTCATGTTTGCATCACATGTAAGTCCTGTTCTAAGAACATTTTCGATCACATGAAGACTCCTTGCTTGGATGGCCTTTGTTGCTTTGGGCGTGTAGCATGACAGGCACGCCTTGTTGCTAAAACATATTTGCAATTCCTGACCCTGACAGGGTCTTGACAAAGCCATGCACGAGCACCTTGAGCTACAATTTTACAGGTATGCATGCTTTAGTATGTAAGGTGTGGTTGCGTGTCTGTGTTATTGTGTGGATTGCAGAATTGCATCGCCACGCTGCAATTGCTGTTAATGAAAATTTATAGCTCTTGGCACACGACTATTCTAGGGGTCCAGGAGTTCGTAACACGTTAGATTTTGGCCAAGTCACCTACCAAAAATCAGGAACCGGCACAGGCCCTTGATGAATCATGGCATAATATTGTTGTGAGTGACATCTTGACCGACCATTTTAATCGCACTCTAATCTCACTTAGCAAAAATGCGCTCTTTGGCCCCAGTGAGAAAACCGCAGATGAGAATGTCTTGAAGTTCTATCCGTCGACCATCAAGCTTAAAGTGCTACGGTGAGTCATGTTGGTAACTTTGTCAATGAGGACTTGGAAAGCATGTGCAGCCTCGCGGAAAAGCAGTCATGTACTTGGCCTCAAATCAGCTGTAGATCTGCCTTTGATTTAATAATGGCAGGGTACTGTAGGAGATCTACCCGCTCTATTCCCCATGAGGAGCAAGGCATATTGTATGTTCCTGATCAATTTCACTTTTGCTGTACAACGCAGGCACTTGTACATGGACGTCCTGCATGAGAGTTACCTCTTTGCCGGCAGCAAGCCTCAGTGAGTATGCTTGAGCTGCATTTCGTATCAACGCCTGTCCACAACATGCCCCTTGTTTGTAGTTGCTACACACCTGCACAAGCCTTATGTTTCTCCTCTTGCCCATAGGTTTCTTAACAAAGTGCTCTCCATTGTCCGCATGGAGCTCTTTATGCCAAATGTGAGTATATGAATGTGCTGCTTCTACACAGACATACTGCAAACAGAATCCATTAGAGGCATAAGCGCCTCTGCGATGCCTAGCAAAGAAAATGCCAAATGGTCACTGTTTGACGCGTGCGTGTGTCCCAGCGTCTGAAAAGCCGACTAGATTTATTGAGGTGAGACATGCTTTCCGTATCTTGCATTTTTGAAGGTGCCCATCATTCAAGAGGGCGACACTGTGAGTGACCTGATCTTGATCGTGGATGGCTGTGTCTGCATGGCACCGCCGTCTAAAGCAGCTCCGGAGGCATCTCGCATGAACCAGGGCCCCAGCCTTGACCAGGATTTCCTTGCTGAAGCTTCCAAACCTGCAGTTGGGCACCCGTCAAGCAGCATGATTGAGAAGGCATCTGGAAAAGTCACTCGCTTTGGGGGCGAGGAAGGCATCAAGAGCATCCGCTTTGCAGATGGTGAGATGCACCCAGTATTGTCAGGCTCCGTGTTGGTCTTTGGTCACAGGAGTTGCAGGGTTTCCTATAAAATTGGGTGACATACTTGCTAATCTGGACAAACACTGTCACACAGGCTGCTTCATTGCCTACTCACTTCCAGATACAAGCACACGCAATGTGGAAGGCTTGAGCGGCCAAGGAATTGCCAGCCTGAATGATGCTAGCGTGCGCAGCACAGACAGCAACAACAACAAAGACGGGAGCTCCGGGAATGGTAAGCTCATCCAGGGAATGAGAAGAGGCCTGCTTGCATCTGGTGAATTTCAGGCGGAAATGGAGCTTACAAGTGTTGCTGCCTTTCCTCGTTTCATCTCACGAGGTAGGGCAATTTGTATCTTTGACTATGGCTGTACATTTCAGGGCAAGTATCGAGGGCACAGAGTTTCAGTCAAATGGCATCACGTGGAGGTGCTACCAAGCTTGGATCTGCTGATGTTGTGGGAGAGGTGCCATTCCTCACAGGTAGATGCCATGCGCGCATTATTCGCTTACTTTTATCAGGTGGTGCACACAGCTTGCTCCTTGAAGCCACCTTACTTTATGTACACCATTGCTTGCCGCGTGTCTGAAGTGTGCGCGCCTTGCCTGCTAATCACAGAGGGGACCTGCCCATCAGGATTCTGGACATCATCCGTAACAAGAGTCCTTGTCATCAGCTACACCGCCTTTCAAACGCTTTCAAACACATGCCCCAAAGAGGTCAACATTGTGCTCAGGAATTTGGTCTCTGGTGCAGAAAAGGTAAAAGCCTGGTGCAACCATTAAGTAGTAGTGCGGTAAAAGGTACAAGCAGTGATGTTGCTTCCTTGCCAAGCACTGGATGTAGCACTGGATGTAGACCTGCACAAAACCTGTATAAGTAGGCTTTGCTTCAAAGTAAAATTGTTGCGTCCCATTTACTTGTCCTGCACAATTGATTTTGTATGCTCGCAAATCATAGAATTTGAAGATGTGTTCACTACTGTGTTGCTGTGTTTTTCAAAGATTATTTTGCGTCCTTCGAGTGTGGGGATGCGATAAACAAGTTTGTTCAGATGTAAACTACATCATCCTCCACGCTCGATCCACCTCGCCAACCAAGGACACCACAGCCTGAACACACAACTCCTGTTTGCCCGCAAGCACAAATCTCCCTTCCCCTGCGCCCTTCCACCCTGCGCACACACGCACAACACACACATACACACACATGTTGATAAGATGACAAAGTGACAAACAAGCAACAACCTTCTATGTTCCATCCATCAGAGGCTCAAACACTTGGTGCGGCAAGCCATCAGCTCGGGGCAGCTGGAACCTGTTTCAGGTCACGCACTGCTTCTTGTCTCTGAGGGAGAAGATTTCAGCACAATCACTGCATCCCAGCTGGCAACCCTTAAAGGTAAGCTGCATACCATAGGGTACCGTAACCAATCCGAGGTTTGAAAAAAAACAATTAATAAGCCCCAATGCGAGCAATGCGAGGGGGGCAACACATACTTAATAATAAACACAATGCGAGCCAATGCGAGGGCCTTCTGGCCCTATGAGCTGCACCTGAATGCGTATGCACGCGCGTGTGCACGTGTACGTATGCGTGCGCACGTGTGCGTGCGTGCGCGTACTTGCGTGTTTGTGTGCGTGTGTGTGTGTGTACATGTGAGCGTGCGTTGTGTACGTGCGTGTGTGTACGGTTGTGTGCATACATGCGTGCGTGCATTGTGTACTTGTGCGTGCGTGCGTATGTGTGTGTATGTGTGCGCGCACGTACGTGTGTGCATGCACGTAGGTGTGTGTGTATGTGTGTATGCATGCGGGTACGTGTGCGTGCGTGCACATGTGAAGGGAATGAAGGAGCCCTTCCTCTTGGTCCTTCCTTCCCAATAGAGGGCCAGTTTGTCCACCTTGGGGGCCTTGCGGGGCGGTTTTGGGAGGCTTTCCTGGCCTGTCACCGTTTATGCTTAAAATTAATTAGTTATTTACAATGCAAGGCCGCGAGACCCTTACAAATTAGATATTAAATTGCTCCCGACACACCGCGAGGGGGTTTGGAGCTTTCCCCTTCCTTTGTAGCAACAAGAACTGGGCTGTCCAAGCTGACCCACTTGCTTTTTAGGAGTAATAAAAAATGCACTCAACATTTTGCAATGCACAGGCTCTCTGACGCCAACCCAGCTAGTGGCACTGGAGCAACTTGAGGCTGCTCGAAAGATCCTCAGGCGTGTAACAGCAAGCATGCTGCTTCCTAGTCAAGAGGCAACTGGATAGACTTGAAACTTGCGCACGTATTTTGGTAACTCCCTTACCTATCATGCCTCATTTGTGTGCGCTTTCTGGACCATGAAATGCTGGAAATTGACAACTATTTTCTGCTTGGTTTCAGGGAGAGCATTGACAAACACCAACAACTGCGCATGTATGCGTATCTCAACGCTGCCAGCAGTGGAGATGTTTTAAGCATCCCTGTAAGTATCTTGAAAAAGGGATAAGATTAGATAATAGGGCAGCTATCTGGTCAGGCGCAGCCTTGCAGCTTCATATAGATAAATATTACTCCTTTCTGAAGAACCCTTGTACATGCTATCCATCGATTGGGGTTTTAAAATCACAGCTTACACTGAACACTGCCTAATTTTGATTTGTCCTCCGGTTGAACGCAGACCTTGATCGGCAAAGGTGACGAAGTATCTGCAACTGATTACGACAAGCGAAGCGCCCTCATGTTGGCAGCACGTGACAACAGAGAGGTAAGTTGTTCACCCTTGAGATGCGCTCATACTTAGGCACACTGAAGGCTCTTCCTAAAAATATGCCAAACCAAGCCAATTGAGGTATCTCCGTTGCTTGCAAGGCTGCCAGATCAACCCAGGTCAATTCCAGGGTCAGTGCCTCAGAGAATATAACACAACCTGGACCACTTCCCTGCTTCCTTTTGTGTACTATTACTGCATGCCAGTGAATCCAATCCTAGGGATCCTAACCCTAAGTCATCTCAGCAAGGGCAAGTCATCCTGCTTCTCTCTGCCCTTCCCCTTTTGATGCAGGAAATTTTGAACATGCTTTTAAAAGCCGGAGCTTGCTCATCAACTGTCGATAGCTTTGGTTACACAGCTCTATTTGAGGCTGTCAGGAAGGGAAACGATGGCTGCATCGACAAGCTGCTAGAGTACAAGGCCAAGTGAGTTGATCCTCCTGCAGGATGGATGCCAGTACTTTCAATATGATTGGGTCAGGATTAGGCAATGCGCTTTGTACCATTTGCTGCATGCATTCCAACTACAGACTGTCCTTCATATGAACATATTTCTATAACGTGCAGACTGGGCGTAGAACCCCACATTTTGGGACCCTACATATTCAAAGCTGTTGCCAACAGAGACTTTGACTGCTTGAGACGCTTCGTTCGTGTGGGAGCTGTAGTGGACTGCACAGATCTTGATGGTCGAACACCTCTCTTTCTTGCCGCTGCTGAAGGAGATATGGATGCGGTACGTACAAGCAACATGCTGGAAGTAGCTTAAGGGATCATGAAATTAACCTGAAGAGTAGATGTGTAGCACAGCCAGTCCTTCCATCCTAGCTTGAGTTGTTGCAAGAGTGTGATAGCTCAAGTGCGGTTGCTCGTGGATGCAGGGGTGGAACCCCTTGCAGATGGTGTGCATTGCTTGTTATAGATGCTTCTACAATCTTTGTTGTGCCTTTTTTCCGAACATGGAAAGCGTTCCTCATTCTGTATTGCGGCTGTCTTCTGCCAGGTGACCTTACTAGTGGAAGAGGGTTTTGCCAACGTCAGCACGGAAGATCGCTGGGGCCACACACCAGAAGGCGATGCTGAAGCAGCAGGCCATAGCCAAGTGGCACAGTACTTGAGAAGCCAGGTGTGTTTCTGCCTATCTACAGGTGCTATGGCACATTGCACATTGCAAGGTCCCACCTCAGAATTTACTTACCATGGAACAACGGAATGTGTTGACTAAGATAGCCCTACTCGTGTTTTTGCGGGTAAACGCAAAAAATGCACAGTTTCCAATTGCTGCTTCCGTCTGCCACCTCTGTTACAAAATGGCTGGTATGAATTGCCCCTACTCGTTGGGTTTCAGCTTCAACTCAGTACAGTAATTATGTTGTTGCGCTCACCAAGCAACCTCTCCTCAGTTTCCCTGCAGTTTGGCACGCCCACTGTGTGCTCTTGTAAATCTAACACATTTTGCACATATATGTGTGTGCACAATTTTCAGGCAAACCAAACTGAACAGTGGCCTCTGTTAGCGCAAGGTGGGAGACTGCACGAGCTGAACAACGAGGCAAGTGGACTCTGTGGCAAGACTAGTGGAGGTGCATCTGCTGACACAAGCAGGTCTGCTAGTCGCCCTCAAAGCACAGATCCGCAGCGCCAAGACCTGCGTAGGGCTCTACGTATGGCATCTCCTAAGGGGTGAGTATGAGCTTATGTCTTGTCCAACGTCTGCCTACCGCCGCTCTCCGCCTTTGCAGCTTGTTATTCTCTAAGTTGGAAGTTTAAAAGGTCAAGCTGTCATTAATTTTAGGAGTGGCTAAGTAGGTACTCTTCCTCTCCATCTGAAATTAAATGGATACCAAGGCTGTGTCTCTGATCAACATCAAAGCTTAAAACTTTTGCACAATTTCCTCGCACATACTAGGTTTGCATCTCCAAGATCGAGGACCATGACCCCAGTCAGTAACTTGGGCAACCTTCCACCTGGTATCCCCAACCCGCGCATTCCTAACCCTTCACGCATGAAGCCAACTGCACAGGTATTGTAGCCAAGCATAGACTGGTATCTCGCATACATATCCAGAAACAAGTGTGAGCTGTACCAAAGCAGATCGAGTTATAGATCTGTAGCACTCATACATAATTACATAAACACATACACACACAAACACACTCTTGTTTAAAAGCAGGATGTCTTACAGCGTACATCAGGTGTAATTGTTGGAGACAGCGGACCCAGCACCACAGATGTGTCATTTAAAGCAGGCCAGCAATTCTTTGGCAGTGGGATTGCCACCCCTGATTCAGATACTACGTCCCCAAGAAACCATTCGGACCTGGGTGACCTCAGCATGGCAGAAGGGGAGGAGCAGCATCAGGAAGACAATCTAAACGCATTTGATGGAGCTGCAGAGAGTCCCTTTCTTCAGCAGCAGAAAGGTGTTTTTCAAAAGCATTTGGAGCAGGTTGATCTGTCACAAGCCAGCACAAAAGAGCAGATGGCCTCCACAGCAGGAGAACCGCTTGCGCTTACCGCAGCTTGCCTGCCTCCTGTTTTTGAGGAGACCCTTCCATCCCCAACACCTCCCAGCCTGCCATTTCCTGCCGTTTCCCCTTCACAACCCCCTCCGCCACAAACTACACAAAACACAAGCCCTGCTTTCACCACCTCTTTCCCACTTCCTGCTGCCGCCGATGCTGCTGCTCTTGAAATTAGTCAGAGCAATCTGGCTTGGGCAGCGCCTCCTCCTCCTGGGCAGCTCTCCACAACCTCTCTGACCACCCCTGAGGGTGGAAATGCCTTGTTGTCATCCCACTCTCTGCCCACAAACAACCACCCCCCCTCGGGAGTACGGCGTGGATCAGTCCCCAACCTTATCCTTCCTCCTTCCAATGGTAAAGACGAGGCTGACATGAGCCATCTAGCCCCCCCAACGCAGCACGCATTTGCCAGCATGCCAGGCACAGCTCCCACACCGGTAGGCTTAACTCCATCGGCCAGCACCAGCCCAAGTGAAAGTGTGCTTGCTTTTCCTCCTCGCAACTCACTTCCTCCTCCCAAGACAGCCTACGCCTCAGCAAAGTTAGAAAGCCCACTGAAAGTGCGACTGTCAGGAATCCCAGGTATGTTTTGCAACTAAATTTAGTTGTGACCACTAACATAAAATAGTTGTTGCAATTTTTAAGTTGGTTTGCAAAAAACTTGGGACAGGCGTTATATAAAACGAGTTGTAATGGCTTAAGCATAATTAGTCCTCTGTGGCTCTGTGGGCGTATCCTAACATATCTGTACAAATAGACCACTGCACACAAGCCTGCACCAGGCATGTGTCCATATATGCAAACAAATTCGTGTATGCACACTTATGCACTTAAGCAGCTACAAAATCCAATGCCTTCAATAACTCCCTACGACGCTTTCCTGTCTATCTAAAGTTTTTAAGCATTTCTTTCTTGCATACAGAACCAGACCTGCCCCCACCTTCTCCACTTTTTGGTGCTGCCAGAAGAGGCAGTGTTGTGCGGGATGAACCTATCAATCTCCAGGGCCAGGTTTCCACAGAGGAGGTACGCATTGTTTTTGCTTGCTGTAATTCAAGTGAGGGCGTGGTATCTTGCATTTTTCATAGAGATTGATGAATGCTTGATGTGATTGCAATAAGACAATCCAATGAGTGGGGCATGATGCACAGTTGGTGTTGCAGAAGGCCGTAGTAAAAGTTACAGAGCGCACAAGCGTGAGAATTTGCTCAGCAGATTTGATTGGAGCTTGAACGTGCACTAATGAAAATTGTAATCATTATGATTTCACGCACTTGTTTACTTGGATGCAATAGGTGGGCGCCCTTCTCCATGACATGAACATGAGTGATCAGACAGAGCAAGCCCATACTTTTTGTAATTCTGCCTCTGAAGGTGAGGAAGTTTGCTCATCACAAATTATTTCACTAGATCGTGATTTTGCAAGTGTAATTATGAGGTAGTTGCTGAAATATTCGCATAGATCACATTCGGTGGGTTAAGGAAAGCACAATACAGTCTTGTTCAAGTTCTGGTTCTATTCCGGCTCGTATCCACCGAACTGCTGGAGGGGGATTTTTACACGTGTGCCGATACCAAGAGAGACACTCAACTGGCTAAAAGAGCCCTCCTAGAAGAGAAACAAGAAAAGCATCCGGGCCGTTGACACCCATACCTGCCAACAATAACTGAGTTTGCCACACAAAAAGGGGCAGGAGATACAGACACACTGGAACCACACAAAACAGGAAGGAACAGGCCAAGGGCAGCAAGTTGCTGAAGTCAGAGAGAGCAAAGGTTTAAAACTAAGCTGCCAACGATCTAAGGCACAAGCATAAAAAGGATGGTTAGCACAGCGCAAGTTGTGCCAAGAGAGTACTAACTGACGTTCAGTTGCACTCGCCTCCAAGAACTAGAGTACTTCTGCATGCTGCAGAGTACTCAGCAGTTCTATTCCGGCTCGTATCCACCGAACTGCTGGAGGGGGATTTTTACACTTGTGCCGATACCAAGCCAGACTACAGTGTGCAGCGGTCCGCCGCGGCCCGAGTTCTGCGCCGTGAAAGTGCAAGAATGCCCACGGCACTGTTAGTAGCAGCACGTTCTAAAAAGGATATCCCTGATGGGAAGCTTGCATGCTGAAAGACCTTGGGAAGAAGGCAGGATGCAGATGCAAAGGCTAAAGCTTCGGGAGAATGCTCTCTAGCATCAGGACAGCCTCTGGCACACTGGCACGGATCGCCTCCATCATCTGCACATTACCCTGCAGCAGGCAGGTGTATACCTCTGCATTACGTCTAAAGCTAGGAGGAATCGATTGCTGCGCAACTCCCTCTGCAACAGGTCCAGCGAGACCTTTGCAACTACGCTGAACAACTCCCCTCAGAGCCTCCCCTCTTGGACGCAGCCCTCAAGGAAACCCTGAAACCTAGGAAGCTAACAGCCCCTAGGACCTCTCTTGGAACGCAGCCCTCAAGGTCACCCCCCTTTAGTGAGCTTCCCCTCTTGGGACACAACCCTCAAGGAAACTCTAACCTAAAGGAAGCTAACAGCCCCTAAGACCCCTCTTGGGACAAAGCCCTCAAGATCATCTAAGACCCCCCAAAGTGAGCTCCCCCTCTTGGGACGCAGCCCTCTAGGAAACTCCCTCACTGAGCTGCACGCTCCCCTCTAATGGCCAGCAGGGCCCTTATTGAGAAACACACTCCCCTCTAATGTCCAGCAAGGCCCTCACTGAGCTACAAGCTCCCCTTAAAGACCAGCAATGTCCTCCCTGAGCGGAAAATCCCTCACTGAGCTGCACGCTCCCCTCTAATGGTCAGCAGGGCCCTTACTGAGCTACACGCTCCCCTCTAATGACCAGCAAGGCCCTCACTGAGCTACGTGCTCCCCTTGAAGACCAGCAAGTCCCTCACTGAGAAACACATTCCCCTCAATGACCAGCAAGGTCCTCCTATACAAGGTGCCTCCTGTCTCAAAACAGCGCAGCCACTGCCCCTAAATGCCCTTCAAGCAAGCTTCCTCTCTTGGGACACAGCACAGCCCTCAAGGAAACTTCAACCCATGCACAAGGTGCCTCCTTCACAACAGGACAGCGAGGCCACCCGCCATGTAACTGCCTCTCTTAGGACATAGCCTCGGACAGTACAACAGGGGCAGAACCCCTCTTTACTCGCAACGCCCTCGGGCACATCCAACTCCCTACTCATCAGACCACATGAACCTCCGACAGACCGAAATCACTCGTCTGTACGCTCGCCTGTACGCTGCCGGACCTATGCTGCAGTTGCTCCTTGCCTTGGGGTCTGGCCACGGTCGCGGACGTCTAGCTGCTGCTGCTGCTGTTGCTGCTGCTCTTCCTCCTGACGCAGTGCAGCCGTGGGAGGCAGGGCCGCGGGCGCTTGGAGGGGCAACTTTGGCTGCAGCTCCCTTTCTCACGTACTTATTTCCCATCTTAAAACTAAGCTGCCAACTATCTAAGGCACAAGCATAAAAAGGATGGTTAGCACAGCGCAAGCTGTGCCAAGAGAGTACTAACTGACGTTCAGTTGCACTCGCCTCCAAGAACTAGAGTACTTCTGCATGCTGCAGAGTACTCAGCAGTTTTCACCCTCTGAGCACTGGGCATTTTTAAGCCTTGATGTGTGCTTGCCCGCTCCAGCTTGACCAAAGACTTGTTCTTCAGACTAACCTTGTCGTTAAATTTCTGCTGTGCTACCACGTGCAGGAGCGCTAGCTGGAGCATCTCGGACGCCCTTTGCTTGCTGACCCCAAAAGAGGGCCAGGTGTGACTTTCTAACTTCCTTACTTAATCGGATGGCTGTTTAAGAAATATCTCATTAGGGTTCATTGCTGCGTCACTCAGGAGAAGACCCAGTGCTCTAATTAGCGTAAGCTCGTTTCTCATCTTTGCACCTCTTCGCCTTTAGGCTTGTTTTGGCATGACCGTGCTGCGCATATGTTTCTATAAACCGTGTCTCAAGTGCTACCCTTCCAATAAGTGGCCTACCTACCAAATTCATCAAATTATCCATCGTACCTCAATTCCTACCGTTATTATTGGTGGTATATATCTGTGTCTGGAAATTATGGCTGTTTGATAATCTGATTGTGGACAAAAACAATCCTGGAAGGGAACCCACCCGCTTATTTGTTCATGAAAGTCTTATTGCAGAAAGCTTGTTGCCATTTAATGCTTGTGCTAGGAATTAAGTTGCCATTGATCGACTTTTTTTTTCTTGTGTGCAAGTCTTTTTCCAAAATAATGCTGGCCGGTGGAATCACTGCCAGCAGAGTGTTTGTGACACATTACCTGATTAAGTTATATGAGTTATGAGCATGCTTTGTGACAAGCACAGCTGCTAGCTTAACATAGCTATTTATTTTAGCTAAGCAGCCAATTGTCTCCGTTTCGGCGTGTATTTACTTCTTGTGTCTTTGCCATGAGGCCTAAAACGTATGCCAGGTTTTTCTTCTATGATCTTTTCCTGCAATTTCAGTACATATAATTGCCCTTCCATTTAGCTGTGTTGTATAAAGGACTAGCTACTTGAGGATCCTTAGCATCAGTTCAACCTTTCGTCAAGAAATGACAAGTTGTCAGACAAAATCACTGTTTAGGCAAGCATCACCCTTAGCTCAAGAAAAAAAACGCACATACTAATGTTGTTACTTCCGGCATGGATTAGCTAGTATCTTATAGGAGAGATGTTGTCTTGTGGCTGTTTTCCTGCACCATCTGCAAAGTGACAATTGACAATGTTCACAATAGGGGTGACTTTTGGCCAAATTTGGCTGAAGGGCTGCTGCTGACTGGCTGGTCTCGGCCAGCCACAAATGTTCCGTATTAAGCTCAGAAATGAAGAGGACAAATTTAGTGTTTCTGCTAAAGAAGGTCTTCATGCATGCACAAACATATGTATCCTTTATGCAGAAGCAAGGAAAGGACGGGATGCATGTTCTTAGCCATGTCAAGCAAGGTGCCGTCCTGTAGAAAATCATGCCCATATAGCTACCTGACAGAATTTCTGCGATAAACTTTGAAGGCCACCCTAGGATGGCACCGCCAACATTACAAATAGAATCATTTCACTTGCAGAGTTGCAGTAGTGTGCACAACCTCGGACTTATAGCAGTGTTGACAATCATGATCAGATGTTATTTCTGGCGTACTATTATAGTATACAGCCAACCGACTCAGCATTATTGGCATGGCATGGGGCTCATTAGTCAGCACCATTCAATCAAGTTGCCAGATCATCTGCATACAATATGTATGAGGCGTGCACGTCCGCAGTTCCAGTGACTGCCCCTGTCACCCCCTCGGCAATGTCGTTAACATTGTTGATGCAAAGGAAAAGAAGCAGGGGGGACAGGGGGCAGCCTTTTTTTACCCCACGAGTAAGATGCACACGGGCAGTCTTTACCACCTTCTTTCAAGACTCATCACGATCGATATGTTATCAAGATTGATGTGTCACACAGCATTTCACCGGCCGGCTGTATAGAACAAGGGGAGGGCTTTTTATGGGGGATTAGTTGGTTGAAAGGGATAGGCTGCAAACCACCAGGAATATTGCTCGGATATTTCTCAGAAGTGCGTTGTCTGGTTTGTATTTTTCCGTCGAAAGTGGCTTCATTTTTTCTTGTTTCCCTGCTAGCCTTTTTGTCTGGTTTCTGTATGTGGACCTGATGGCTTCATTAGTGCTGTGGCAGCATGTAGACCAGTAACTCTGAGGATGTGCAACTAATTTGCTGAATGGCTCCTGTAAAGAGTGCCTGACGCTCCAGGATGGTTTTGAGGGTCTTAATGACATAGAAGTAAGTGGCACTACTTGCACCGCTTGGGTAGGAGATATGTTTACAGGGTATTTCAATTCAATCAGGTGTACATCGTGTTTGCCTGGTTGTGTAAGTCGTGGTTACACAGCTAGGGGACATGGATTGCTAGGGCCATTTATTATGGTAACTTGAAAGTTAGCTCTCCTTGCATTAGTGGCATATCTCGTTGAGTATAAGTCAGTTGGTTTTCTGTTGTGGTGCGTTTGCTGGTTTGGAGCAGCCGACTATGATTGCGTCTGGATTGCTGGAATTTTGCCGTTGCTGCAGATTCAGGTTCGAACCTAAGAGCAGGCAAGAATTATTATCACCTGTGTCTCAGCAGAAGGGCGTATACTGCCTTACTGTACCATGGTGCACGACTGCCTACGTCTGCTTGTGCTAGCACCCTGTGCACCTTGTTGGAACGCTTTCATTTGTCCAGCAACTTTGTGCCTTTTGTCCAGCAACGTTGCACCTTTTGTCCAGCAAGAAACGTTGTGCCATAATCAATATTTCTACAGCCTGACAGCATGTGGTAGCTGCTATTTAGCTTTTGGCAGATGGAGCAGACTACTGGGCCTTCTGTATGGTTGTATCGAGTAGCACGCTTTTGTGTTACTACTTGTGTACACTTCCTCAGTGTCAAATGTAAAGAATTAATTGGAGGTTAGTCTAACGATAACTGGTGAACCTGGTTCGACTCCAGAAGGCAGTTCAAAATAACAGTAGCATACATCACCATACTGTCTTAGCCGTTAGTAAACTGTAGTACGCTGGCACTCCATAACAATGGTATCAAAGCCGGGTGGCTGAGTGGTTTTCCGGGTGGTGCGTGGAGCACACCATGGGAGTTCCTCAGTTCAAATCCGGGTAGGGGCGATTTTGGCTTACTACCAATTTCTCAGGATGGTCAAAAAAGGGTATGTTAAGGCGATCTCAGCCACACTCCTGCCTATGGCTGGCAAAAACCAAAGCAATGATTTTGATGAATAGCCATACATGATTATCCGAGGATGGATTGAGCCAAGCGGGGAGAAGTGTTACGTGTGGTACACTATGTACAAGCTTATTACAAGACTACAAGAAAAAAGGTCTTCAGTCAAGAAGTATGACTGCTCGCCTGTGCATAAAGTAAAATAAGTTTATGAATGAAAAAAGGAGTCTGTTTTTTTTTTTTCCAGGTGTAAAAAAGCAGACACGTCCTGTCCTGTCTGTGGAAATAAGAAAGCGTACTTCCTGTGGAGAGAAGCCATCTGAGGGTGCGTGCAGTGAAACAGAACATGCTTTCCATCCTGGACATCATCGTCAGCCTCTCAGCCTCACATAAGTCGCAAGTAGGGGAAGAGGTGGAAATCCAAATTGTGCCACGTGGTTTCAACGCGAAGGGTGTGGACACGAAGTCTGAAACGAGCCACACTGCGAATGACATCTTGAGGAAGGTCAAGAAGCATGTATGGGAAGCCTATAGGGAGGATGAGTAACCAGAGGGCTATCAGAGAAAGGTGTCCAAAACTCTAAATCTCTGTCCCTAAGGTCCACGACAAACCGACTGAGATCAATAGGCTCACAGTTCAACAACTTTTGTTTAAACATGTAAGATTGTGTCAAGCCTTCCATGGCTGAAAGAATGTGGGAGGACCAGCAACCAGGTGGCGGGTTACTTTGTACTCCGTATTACTAACAGTTGACATCTGCTGAGTACTCTGCAGCATGCAGAAGTACTTGAGTTCATGGAGGCGAGTGCAACCGAACATCAGTTGGTACTCTCTTGGCACAGCTTGCGCTGTGCTAACCATCCTTTTTATGCTTGTGCCTTAAATAGTTTGCAGCTTAGTTTTAAGCCCCTGCTCTTGCTGTTTTTGTGGGCAGGTATGGGTGTCAACGGCCCAGATGCTAACCATCTTGTTTGGCAGGTATGTGTGTCAACGGCCCAGATACTAACTTTCTTGTTTCTCTTCTAGGAGGGCTCTTTTAGTCAGTTCATTGTCTCCCTTGGTGTTGGCACAAGTGTAAAATCCCCCTCCAGCAGTTCGGTGGATACGAGTCGGAATAGAACACACTCCACAGCCTCAAAATTACTGGTCTACATGCCACAGCAGCCTGAGTCTGCATGCAATCAGCTCCGCAACCAAAATCATACAGATGAGACAAAACATTGAACACAACCCCCATAAATATTTGAGCAATACTCCTGGTGGTGTGCAGGGTTCTGCCTCTGGTTAACACCATTATAGTGTAGGGGATAGTAGGGGTGGTTTTCCTAATATTATGCCTGGTTTCAAATTCCCTTGATCATATGCAGCAACAGCGCTTACTGGAATTCAAAGGCCCTAAATGGAGGGAATTGTCCTTTACGTCAGACAAAACAGGAATCAGTTGAAGTGCAATTTAACTATGTTTTTGTGTACAGGAATATGCAGTTGATTTCAACCGTTATGGCTTGAAGACTTTGGACTGGAGGACTTTTACGCAGGCGTTGGAGCATATTTGAAGCGCCACCACCGGCAGCAACTCGTTGCACAGCGCTTGCTCCGTGGAGGTTGATAGCTCGCTGACAGTAGATGTGCTTGAGAGTCAGATCTTGGAATATGTTGAAACCATGCTCAAAGTTGCACAAATTTTAATTAGTACACGAGTGAGCAACCAAACAATGTATTTGAAGCTATTTACTTAAAACTAACTAAATTTCTGCATCTGAGTGCTACACCAGTTTGTTGTTGCGCACTGTGGCTTGTGAGTCTAGCTCGGAACATACCTCCCAGATCTTTCAAAAGACGAGGTTGTTTGTTTGCCCGGCATCTTCTCACGGCAAAAACTTGAAAGGCCTCTTAATACTGATCAAGAGGTTGTATGCAGAAGAAATAAAAAGTACTCTGCTGCTTGCTGCAAAAAGTACTCACGTCTTGGAGGCGATTGCAAAACTAGTTGGAGCAGTCTTGCCACAGCTTGCGCTTTGGAAAGCATCCGTTTTACACCTGGTCTCTAGTCAGGTGTCTATATTTAATTTTCCATTTGCAGCAATATTCACCCCTAGACCAACACGCCCTACTTCCACACCGGGCATCATATCCTCTACAAAATGCACTCCACAGCAGCAGTACACCCCCTCCTGTCGACCAACGCATCCCACACCCACACCAGCATCCACTCCAGCACACAGAGGAGGAGTGGCACAGATGCGTGCCACAACCTCAGCCACATAGATACGAGTACTGCCACATCTCAGACGCTGCACAGCCAGACGGCTACGAGCAATATCAGACAGGCAGATATGCATATGCCACGTTCATGAAAGCTATTCTATCCCACGGCGTGTGGCTTGTTTTTAGCAATTGCGATTGCTTTTTAATGAGCTGTAGGAGGCAATAAATTGAATAAAGATTCATCGATGTGCTGAATCTTGTACTTCGCTCTGACGGTGATTTGATCTGACACTCTTCCACCATTACAAGACAAGGGGAATCCGTGGGGTATCGCTGTTTTAGTGCTGGCTCCTTTGAGGGTTGGTGACAGAAATTGAGTACACATCTCTCCCAACTAATAAGCAGAAATGTACAAGAACTAGGTGAGGTTACGTCGCTAAGCATGCCTCAGGGACATCAACAAGAGCTTAGAAACGCCTGTAACCACATTTAGTACTAAAACGAAAGAAGAGGAGCTAGAGAAACAGCCTGTCGGGTTGGATTTGCGAGTTCATTTGACTGAACTATGATCCACTAAATATACCTCCTCCTTTGTCCCCGGATTTTTCCTGTCTGAGTCACAATTAATTAATTTCATTTCATGGTAAATCCATGGTAAGTCCACGATAATTAAATACGGCAAATTATGGTTTTGGAAGAGAAAATCTTCAATCATTAAGCGAAGCAAAACTTCAAAGAATATACTTCCGGAGAGGCCTACACACACCGTGACGAAATCGGGTAGAAAATATAATAAGTAAAACCTTCATGTCAGCGTACGTCTGTACGCATACCGGGCGCACACTACACACGGCGGAGAGTGCCGCTTGCGCACAAAGATTCTTTCAAGTATCTGGGTATGATGTTTGACAGGCGCATGAGCATGATTACGTCCTCTAAGCACGCAGCTGGTCCATTTATGGCATCTGCTTTTTGTTTTCGTCAGTTTGTACGTGAGAACTTTCAAGTGAATAGGCCGTACGTGTCTCTGTGGCTTGGGAAGACATTTGTGCTCCCAGCAGGTATGTATGCTGGCCAGGTGTGGGTCACTGTCCTTATTAAACAGGATAAGGTCTTCACGGGTGAGTTGCAAGTGCGACGCATGAGTTTTTTGAAGGGCACGCTGTTCGTTGCATACTACCACGAATTGGGCTGTCTTGCGCGAGGGAGTGTGGACACGAGCCACCACAGTTTTACTGGTTATAGTCTGTTGTCAAGTTGTATAATAGCAAGCTCAAGTCAAACAGTGAGACGTTAAGCAGGGTGCTGAAAGCGGATCTGAGCATACATTCACGTGACCACTTCTGCTGGACTGCTTTTTTTAATGTCTTAGATGCTTTTCAAGGGTTACGGCGTCGTGATTCATTTGTGCAAGCAGTGCGGCAGGGTACTTCCATTGTTATTAAGAGTTCACTGATGATCTGAGGCACAGATTGCGGACCGTGTGAGAAATGTTGAGGGATTTAACCCCTAGGACACGAACAGCAAGTAAGTTGGCAACATATCAATCTCTTTCTGCAGTGCCATTCGATCTCAATGTGTGTTTCTGTTTGCCGAGACATTTACATTGAGATCTGTCTCTGCATGTCTTGCTGACACGTAAGTCGTTTTAGGCTGAGGGCGCACACCCTCAAGCAAAGACAGCATCTTGGGAACAAGAAAAATCTTTTGTGTGACCTGCATGCTTGCTTGTGATGAGCAGATTCAAGATGAACGGCTTTTGATGCGGAGAGATACAGATGCTTACCTATTCAGCCAATTTACAAAATTCCTCTTGCAACACAACAACACACTTTTTTCTTTTGTGTCCGAGCTTATGGATTTATTGTTGAATGGCGAGGACCAGTCAGCCAAACAGTCTGGAAGGTCCCCCCTGTAATTTAATCTAATCAAATCTGTATGACACAGAGTGTAATCCTCCCACTCGCTCCTCCTGACCGTTCCTCCATTGATGCTTTGACTCGACTGATGGCTTCTCCTTTGCGCTTCTTCAGGACAGCGTTATATTTCTCTCACTCTTCTGTTCCTCTATTGTTTAGCCAGCTGTGGTTTCAGGCTTTTGCCAAGCTTCCGTTGAGATGCAACGCACTTTTCTCGTTATTTTTAGTTACGGGCAAACCCTCCGATTAATTATGGAGATGGACCCGTCTCCCTCCGATCATAATTTTCTGAATCACCGTAATGCGGAGACTTCATATTTTCAAGCTGTGTAACAACTTGACGAAATACGGCGAAGGGATCACCTGGCAAAATAAACTGGCGTCATTACGCAAAGCGGGATCTGCACACGACAGCTTGTTGTTGCTGCAGGTAAGTACACACACACACACCCACACACACACCCACACACACACACACACACACACACACACACACACACACACACACACACACACACACACAAACACACACACACACACACACACACACACACACA
>Ga0307968_1000455_pt1:0-22500 | contig 28919 bp, 27 predicted proteins | sample OrgLakmetagen650_FD_201834 | JGI IMG/M metagenome (GOLD analysis project Ga0307968, IMG submission 201834) | Saline water microbial communities from Organic Lake, Antarctica - #650 | ecosystem: Environmental > Aquatic > Non-marine Saline and Alkaline > Saline | place: Antarctica: Organic...
CACACACACACACACACACACACACACAAACACACACATATACACACACACACACACACACACACACACATTCACACACACACACACACACACACACACACACACAAACACACACACACACACACACATACACACACACACGCACTCACACACTCTCACACACACACACACACACATTGGCTCTATCCACACATGTTTAAAGGCAGGCACACCAGCATGCAGTGCGCCACGCGTTTTGTATGCACATATTTTATATGCACATGTTTGTTTTTTGTACACGTGTTATAGTATAGCAGATATGATAGCCTCAGGATCCTGAGGAGGAACAGAGCAAGGGAAAGCCACACAGTGTGTCTGGCATGTTGGGGAACATTAACACAGTCCATTGCATCCATACATGCATTTGCTCAGGGTATCTTGTAAAACGAAAAAGGAACAGAGCGAGATAAGCCGCACAGTGTCTGAGTTGTAGGGCGGCACTAAGACAGTCCATTGCATACATACGTCTGTTTGCTCAGGAAAACTTATAAAGGAAAAGGGAACAGAGCGAGGAAAGCTGCAGTATTTGAGTTATAGGGCGGCACTAAGACAGTCCATTGCGTACATACATCTGTTTGCTCAGGAAAACCTATAAAGGAATAGGGAACAGAGCGAGGAAAGCTGCAGTATATGAGTTATAGGGCGACAGCAACTCAATCGATTGCATCCATGCATCGGTTTCCTCAGGATCAATTTTGTGCAATCATCATATACCATGCAAAGGGTATCCACGCTCCTTACTCAAATTGTGCATCATAAAACCTTGCAAGAAGGATAATCTGATGAATGCCAGTTTGTTCTTCTCGTAATGTGTACATAACATCCGTACTTCCAAAGGTTGGGTCAGGATACGTCCATAAATTACATCCGTACTTCCAAAGTTTGGGTCATAATACGTCCAACCAATGCCAATCCTGATTGTTAGTAACTTATATTGCATGCCTATTCAGCTTATAATAAAAATGTCCACGTGCTCAGGACAAGATGCGTGTGATCCACGCACGCCAATCTGAATACCCATTCCGCTTGAAAACGTTCGTGCATATGCCCAAGACAAGATGCGTGCAATTCACGCACGCCAATCTGAAAACTCACTCCGCCTAAAAACGTACGTGCAGATGCCCAAGACAAGATGCGTGCAATTCACATACACCAATCTGAATACCCTTTCCGCTTATCAACGTACGTGCATATGCCCAAGACAAGATGCATGCAATTCACACACACCAATCTGAATACCCTTTTCGCTTAACAACGTACGTGCATATGCCCAAGACAAGATGCGTGCAATTCACACACGCCAATCTGAATACCCATTCCGCTTAAAAACGTACGTGCATATGCCCATAGACAAGATGTGTGTGATCCACGCATGCCAATCTGAAAACTCACTCCGCCTAAAAACGTACGTACATATGCCCAGGACAAGATGCGTGCAACCCACGCACGCCAATCTCGAGTGTCAAATGCACGGGAGTGGGCACGGAGGTCGGCCTCTCAGCTGCATCAGAGAGACAGCAGCCTTGATAGACAGAGTGCTAACGCCCATTTTGAGGGGGATGCCTTATCGAACGCCCCCCTGTCTGCTCTTCCTCCCATTTCACCTCCTCCTCCCACCCCTCCCAAGGCGCCAGGTCCGTGTGCATGTCTGGGCAGATACTAGAAGTTTGTGTTTACACTCTCTGTGTGAACATTGTGGCACAAATAAGAGTGCACGTGCATTTGCATAAGGGGGTGATGTTTTTACACCCCTGCATGCTCCAAATCATCCAATGAAACCTTCAAAGGTGTACGTATGTTAGGAAGCACAGGCTGGCAGGCATGCATTGGTTTGTTTTGGTTGATGTCAAAGGGAACTCAATCGTCCGCTGTAGACAAAGAGAGACACACACGCATGCACACACACACACACACGCGCACACACACACACACACACACACATACACACACACACACACACACACACACACACACATACACACACACACACACACACACACACACACACTCACAGGTGCACCCCAGCAAAATCCAGATGTCGTGTCGAAGAGCGTGATGATGATGGTGCGCTGCAAATCCAACGCTCATCGTGTGTTATCAGCCAAATTTAGAATTCACTATAGCTTTATTCAATCTGTAAAAACACTCATTCTGCATAATTGACTCAAGCTGCACAGCTTCCTGACCGCACCTCTGCAGAAAAAGAGGGATGAAAACGAGCGCCGCACTTATGAACCAGATGTATAGTTCACAATAGCTTTGTTAAATCTACAAAAACACGCATTCTGCATAATTGGCTCAACCTGTGTTAAAACCTGCATAGCTTCCTGACCGCACCTCTGCAGAAAAAGAGGGATGAAAACGAGCGCCGCACAGTGCAAGTCGGTGAAGCAGCGGACAAGGCGCAGCAAGAAAGTGGCGAAGCAGACGTGGTGATCGGGCCCGGCAATGTGCTCGTTCCCAGGCAACAGCCACAGAGGCGTGTCGTTAGGTAGGGGCCTTGTGTTTTTATGATTGAACATCCTCTCGTACTAGGGTTGTTTGTGTGTTTTATAAATGTTACCGGTAGGTATACACACACACAGGGTGAAACCTATTATTATTATTATTACCTACCAGTAACAAATTTGTGTGGTAGGGGCCTGGAATTGGCAATGTTTTTGCAGCAGATTAATGTACTTAGGGCTGTTTTGCGTGACTCGGACCAACTCCTCTCTCAATTTACTGTCATCACCTACTGTTCTAGGGCAGCAGCCATCAAGACAGGTGGTGAGGTAAAAGGAATGCGCGAGGTGCAAATTACGCTTACAGAATGTGCAACTTAATCAAAGCGATGCGCAAAGTACAAATTACGCTTACAGAATGTGCAACTTAATTGAAGCAATGCGCAAAGTACAAAATACGCTTACAGAATGTGCAACTTAATTGAAGTAACGCGCAAGGTACAAAATACGCCTGCAGAATGCGCAACTTAATTGAAGTAACGCGCAAGGTACAAAATACGCTTGCAGAATGCGCAACTTAATTGCCTTGCGCAGCTCATGTGCGTATACATTGTGCTGGCCAGTGCCGTTTATGTACATCGTATATGACCACATGTTGAGTAAATCCCCTGCTAGGAAAACTATACACATCTTATTATCAATATACGTCATAGGGTTGGCCAAAACCATACATACATATGTATAACGGTATTTATAGCAGGGAAATTACCGTACATACGGCCATATACGGTGTACATATACGGTTCTGGCCAACCCTATGTATACAGGTTACTTGTAGGGTTGGCCAGAACCATATATATACGGTGTATGCGGTATTTTTGGCAGGGAGATCACCATACATACGGCCATATACGGTGCATATATACGGTTTTGGCCAACCCTATACGTACATCATGGTTTTGGCTAACTCTGCAGTGCTTATTTGGGACCTTGATGCTTATTACTGTGACACACTTGGTAATACTGTGTGTGTTTAATACTGTGTGTGTTTAATACTGTGTGTGTTTAATACTGTGTGTGTTTAATTCTGTGTGTGTTTAATACTGTGTGTGTTTATTACTGTGTGTGTTTAATACTGTGTGTGTTTAATACTGTATGTGTTTAATACTGTGTGTGTTTAATACTGTGTGGGTTTAATACTGTGTGTGTTTAATAGTGTGTGTGTTAATACTGTGTGTGTTTAATACTGTGTGTGTTTATTACTGTGTGTGTTTAATACTGTGTGTGTTTAATACTGTGTTTAATACTGACCTTGACGCTTAATACTGTGACACACTCGGTAGTACTGTGTGTGTTTAATACTGTGTTTTTTTTAAATACTGACCTTGACGCTTTATACCGTCACACACTCGGTAATACTGTGTGTGTGCTTAATACTGTGTGTGTTTAATACTGTGTCACACACTCGGTAATACTGTGTGTTTTGTCACGCTGCTTGTCAGCAAAAAAAACAGCCCCACTGCAATTGTTTTTGGCGTATGCACAAAGGTTATTGTTTGCATCATGATAAGGCAGTGGATTGCCTGCATGGGCGTGAGCATATGTGTTAAGGGGTTGTCGACAAGGGAGTTGAAATGTTCTTGGCCACGGGCCTTAATAACACCAAACTACGCCATGTCCTTCAAATCCCTTATGAAAGAAAATAAAGGGAAAAAACTATGCAGGCAGCAAAATACTCCCTGCATCAACCAAGGAAAAGGAGACACACCCGAAGTGCCGTGAGTCTCCCCCACCAAAGTCCCTCGATATTATGCCCCTAAAGCTGTGCTCTCTAATGATGAAAGTGTGTAGGGTTGGCCAGATCTGTATATATATACCTATATATGCACTGCATACGCACATTATTTGGTGATGTCCCTGCTAAAACTACCGTATATACACCGTAGATTGTATGGTGCTGGCCAACCCTCCAAATGCGCTACTAAATTACCGGAGGGACATGTGCCAGGATGCTGCCAGGATGTTGCAAGGGTACAACATGCAGGGTATTTGCTTGCAATAATCTTCACTCGTATTGCTGCTCCGTTCAACGTCTCAGGTTCGCCCAGGGGGTGGACGATGGCATGGATGAGAGCAGCATGTACACAGTGAGCAGGCAGTACGACGACGACCAGCAATCGGTAACTCAAACACAGCAGGTGCGTGTGTGTGCGTGTGCGTGTGCGTGTGCGTGTGCGTGTGCGTATGCATGTGCGTGTGCGTGTGCGTGTGCGTGTGCGTGTGTGTGTGTGTGTGTGTTTTTGTTTTGCACATACACTGTTCTGGCCAACCCTATCACATCTGCCGCACGCTGGCAAAGGAAAGGTTAGGTTACATACATAGGGTTGGCCAGAACCATACATTTATAGGTATACCTATACGTTTTATATCCGGTATTTTTGGCAGGGAAATCACCATACATACGGTCATACGCGTTGTGTATATACGGTTCTGGCCAACCCTATACATACGCTATATATGCCTCAGGGGCATCTCAGCGGAAGCTCGGAAAAAGCCTGAAACCAAACCTGGTTTAACAAAAGAAACAGCTAGCGGAAACTCAAAATACGCTGGCAAAGAGAGGGCCATCAGCAAGGGCTGGCATAGACTGCCATCAGCAAGGGCTGACAAAGACTGCCATCAGCAAGGGCTCACTTGCAGTGGTAGACTTGAGAGCTCAACGTAGCCTGTGCAACTGCTCTTCTAAATGCGCACGTACCACACGCAGGCAGGGGGCCGGCCATATTTGGGAGCTCAGATGCCGTGGCATGCAGGAGCTGGCATGGCATCACCGCCGGAGCCTATGCGTCTGTATGTCACAGGCCTGAAGGCGATGCGGGTGGTGTGTGTGTGTGTGTGTGTGTGTGTGCGTGTGTGTGTGTGTGTGTGTGTGTGTGTGTGTGTGTGTGTGCGTGTGTGTGTGTGTATGTGTGTGTGTGTGTATGAGGCCGTCGTTAGGGTTTCAAATTCAGACGGGAGTGTAATTTACAATATGTGCTTAATTTTGTGGTTTGCGAATGTTGTCAGGCTAGCACACGTGCTTCATATGCATGTATGACACGAAACGATAAACCATTTACCAAACGATAAATCAAAAACGATATATATATACTGAGTCAGGTTCTGCGTACAACTTGATGTTCATAACGTGTGTTATTCTTTGTTTCTCCACGCACGGGAACTGCACAATAGGAGAGTTCAGTTTGCAGCAGCAAAGCTGTCTTTTTAAGGAAGGAATGCAGATGCAAACTCTGTTCCCATCCCAAACCCGACAGGAAATGCAAAAACGGAGGGGTGCTGCTCCGTTCGGGCACACACAGCAGCTGACGCCCAGGTGGCCTGCCGGTGTGCGCATCTCCAAGGTGTGCAAGCGTGAAGAGTCCTGTAACTGCATTGAAATTTTTTTAAACTAAACCCGAAGGAATGTCAAATTGCTCGCCAAAGATAGTCTTCCATTGTGTTTGTCAGAGCGGGTGAAATGTACGAGAGCCGTTCAACAGCAAACACTTTGATCAAATGGAAGCTTTAGCTCAATCCTAGATGGCCTCCCACAGTGTGTGTGTGTGTGTGTGTGTGTGTGTGTGTGTGTGTGTGTGTGTGTGTGTGTGTGTGTGTGTGTGTGTGTGTGTGTGTGAGTGTGTGAGAGTGTGTGTGTGTGTGTTTGTGTGTGTGTGTGTGTTCCTGTAAACTGTGGGTAAGTTACTTCGCTACGCAATCGCAATACTCCTTATCACTGGAATCATCAACTTATTTCAAGATGGCCTACTGGCGTGCGTCAAATGTTAAATAGGGTATAGAAGGGTCGCACAGTGCAAGGTTCCGATCGTTGATAACTATTGCACGTTTCTGATAGCTGTTGCAAGGTTCTGATCATTTTTTAGTGATAACTGTTGCAAGGTTCTGATCAATGATAACTGTTGCACGGATTCGTTTTTCTTACCACATATATAACCTGTATAATCTGGACAACACCCACACAACGTATGCATACGCATGCACACACATCACATACTTGCACATACACACTTGTACATATGGACAGGCATGTACACACATATGCAGGCATGCACATTCTAGTGCCACATACAGTTGTGGCCAGGACGTGCGCCTAATGCTTTCCGATATGACGCAGTCCTCACAAATGCACATTCAGGTGTCATGTAGAGCTGTGGCCAGGAAATGCGCGCCTAATGCTTTCTGCTATGACACAGTCCTCACAAATGCACATTCAGGTGTCACGTACAGTCGTGGCCAGGAAATGCGCGCCTAATGCTTTCTGATATGACACAGTCCTCACAAATGCACATTCAGGTGTCATGTAGAGTCGTTGCCAGGAAATGCGCGCTTAATGCTTTCTGCTATGACACAGTCCTCACAAATGCACATTCAGGTGTCACGTACAGTCGTGGCCAGGAAATGCGCGCCTAATGCTTTCTGATATGACGCAGTCCTCACAAATGCACATTCAGGTGTCATGTAGAGTTGTTGCCAGGAAATGCGCGCTTAATGCTTTCTGCTATGACGCAGTCCTCACAAATGCACATTCAGGTGTCACGTACAGTCGTGGCCAGGAAATGCACGCCTAATGCTTTCCGATATGACGCAGTCCTCAGTAATGCATGAGCATCACAGACATGAGAACGACTGCTAGTGCATACACTCATGCATGACATACAGCTGTGCCCAGGATGCACCCCTCTCTCGCAGCTGGCCCTGCTGTTTTGGTGTGGGCCACACAGAAACACACACACACACAGGCTCATTCACACACACACACACACACACACACTCAGGCACAGCGTAATGTTGTAGCCAGGATGCGCCCTACACTCGCAGCAGGCCCTGCGGTCTACGCCCGACGCAAGACTAACGTAAAAAAGATCAAGGCAGCAATGTGAGTGAATGCGTACTTGTCAAGCATTGTGTAATGTTTATAAGCAACAAGCAATATGAGTGTCACTTCTTAAATGGCACGAGCCCACAGGTGGCGTGGTCTTTGTGTTTTGAAGAAATGTTCTGTGCAGGCATATTGGACACAACATAGCGACACCTTGCATTTTGAGTTCTAAGTAAGTGCTCTGTCATAGTGCAGATTTGGACACACACAAAAATAAAAATTGCTACGCAGGCAGTGAAAGACCACTCACCACATTAATTAAAGAAAAGGAGCCAGGCATCCAGACACATCGTAGCAACAAACCCATACTTCCGTATGTAGTTATTTTGCATGCAGTATTTCTTGTTTCTTGGCATTGCACGTGCACTCACACGCCAAGGCTGTTAGACGAGCTTGATGAATATTTGCTGGCTCACACTGCCTACACTTAAAATGCTTCCCAGTGAATATATACAAAAAATTGTTAGAGGCTGTCCCCTCATAGTATAAAGTATTATGCCATCGATCGTGGTTCCATTGCGTACTCCCAGACTGCATCTCTGCTCCGTGCAATTTACCTTGCTGCACCCTATTGCCTTTCTGCTCCGTGACAACAGCCTTCCTGCTCCAAACTGTTCTCCTGCACCTTGCACCTTGCAAGTTGCCTTCCTGCACTTATTTGCATCTCTGCTCTGTGAAAACAGCCTTCCTGCTCCAAACTGTTCTCCTGCACCTTGCTCCGTGCAATTCGCCTTGCTGCACTTATTTGCATCTTTGCTCCGTGCAATTTGCCTTGCTGCACTTATTTACCTTTCTGCTCCGTGAAAATAGCCTTCCTGCACCAAACTGCTCTCCTGCACCTTGCACCTTGCAAGTCGCCTTCCTGCACTTATTTGCATCTCTGCTCCGTGCAATTTACCTTGCTGCACTTATTTGCCTTTCTGCTCCGTGAAAATTGCCTTCCTGCATCAAACTGCTCTCCTGCACCTTGCACCTTGCAAGTCGCCTTCCTGCACTTATTTGCATCGCTGCTCTGTGAAAACAGCCTTCCTGCTCCAAACTGCTCTCCTGCACCTTGCACCTTGCAAGTCGCCTTCCTGCACTTATTTGCATCTCTGCTCCGTGCCATTTGCCTTGCTGCACTTATTTGCATTTCTGCTCCGTGAAAATTGCCTTCCTGCATCAAACTGCTCTCCTGCACCTTGCAAAATACCTTTCTGCTCCGTAAAAAAACAGCCTTCCTGCACCAAACTCTCTTTCCTGAGTTGGCTCTAATGCAACCCCACCCATGCCAGTTTTCATAGTTCTAAGCTACAGTGCACAAAATGAATATTCCATGAAGAGTTTGGGTGCGCAAGCACTTACGTGTGCATGCTGAAAGTATGTTTATGCTCAAACATACAAGCGCCTAAAAGGCACAGCGCTAAAGTGCTATTATGCCCAAGTGTTGAAAGTGCCACAGTGCCCGAGTGTTTAAAGTGCTATAGTGCCCAAGTGTTGAAAGTGCCACAATGCCCGAGTGTTTAAAGTGCTATAGTACCCAAGTGCCAACGCATTGTGGAGCACATGCCTAGGGTTGGCCAGAACCATATATATATATGGTGTATACACGGTGTTGTTGGCCAGATGTATGGTCATGTATAAAATGCATATACATACAATTGCGGCCAATCCTACACATGCTGTGTTAAGTGCGTTGCCCGACTTCTTTTGCAGACAGTGGCATTGCGCGTGTGCACATGTGTAAAGTTGGCCGGAACAACATACGCATACCACATATACACCACATATAACTGTAAATAGGATGCAGTCAGTGGCATTGTGCATGTGCGCATGTGTAACGTTGGCCGGAACAACATACGCATACCACATATAACTGCTAATATGACGCAGTCAGTGGCATTGTGCGTGTGCACATGTGGAATGTTGGCCGGAACATCATACGCATACCACATATAACTGTGAACATAAAAACTCCCCTACGTAGAATACCATGTACACCTAGGGTTGGCCAGAGCCGTATGTATATATATATATATATACACTGTATATGACCGTATATTTTTGGTGATTTCCCCGCCAAAACGACGTGTATACTTAGGGTTTGCCAGAACCATGCATAGACGGAGTATATCTAGGGTTGGCCAGAACCATATATATACGGTGTATATACGGTACTTTTTTGCAAGAAAATCACCAAACATATGGTCATATACAGTGTATATATACAGTTCTGGCCAACCCTAAGTATATCCGGTATTTTTGCAGGCATTTCACCAAATACACGGTCATATATAATGTTTCCTCGCTTAAAATTATGTGTACACAAGACTGCATATGTGTATATTTAGGGTTGGCCAGAACCATGCATTTATAGGTATGTACGGTGTATAAAAAGTATTTTTGGCAGGGAAATCACCATACATACGGTCAGTTATGGTGCAGATATACGGTCCTGGCCAACCCTATGTATATGCATGGTTCATATTGGCCAATCCTGTGCCTGTATGTCGCAGGTACCCATCTGCTGCTGCATTTGATGCCTCCGAGGTGGAAGCCATGTTTTGGAGCAAGGTGATTTCAATTTGCATATGTTGGTAAAATATTTTCTAGGTAACCGCTCAGGTACCTACCTCCCTCTTAATAATGTAATGTTTGGTGCCCTTTCATCTCTTACCATGGTGATTTTAATGAGGCACATTCACCTATTTGGCCTATCAATTATACATTCAACATAGATTGTATCTCCATTTTTGCTAACAGCTTTTACAGCTGGAGAAGCTTGACCGAAACCTGGGCTGCCAAATTCTCAGAAGAGGCACTTACTTCTATCGTTCATAAGTACTCATATTTGTCTCACCTTCTGCATGCCTCTCATTAGTGTCTGGAGGTTTTGTGTGTAGTTTAGTTCTTGTTTATGCCTGCCTTTGAATTGTGTGCTTTTCGTGCCTGCCTTTGTAATGTGTGCCCTCTGATTATGCCTGCCTTTGTAGTGAGTGCTCTCCATTTATGCCTGCTTTTGTAATGTGTACTCTACATTTATGCCTGCCTTTGTAATGTGTGCCCTCCGTTTATGCCTGCCTTTGTAATGTGTGCTTTTAAGTTGCATGCAGCAAAAAACAAGTGACCGCCTATTGGCGAGTGCTCCTTCCACAATGCCTGATTTAGTGATGCTTTGAATTGCATGCAGCAGAAAACGTATAAACAGAAACAGTAACCTGCAAAAGTATTGCAATATTTGCGTCCTTAATAAGCGCATGTTAAAATGCTTCGCTTCTAAAAAAGTTTTTTTTTACATCTGTTGCAGTTTGCAGGCATTCACCTCACATACGCACACACACGCACACAGACACACACATAGTCACACATATACACACACAGACACGCACACACACACTCTTACAAACACATGCACACACGCACACATGCACACATGTACACACACAGACACGTTCACACACACACACACACACACACACACACACACACACACACACAGACACGCGCACACACGCGCACACACACACACGCACACACAGACACGCGCACACACGCGCACACACACATACACACATAGGCACACACACTGTGCACACATGCACACATGTACACACATAGAGACGCACACACACATAGGCACACGTACTGCGCACATGTTGACAGCCATTATATTGATGGTATTGCGTGTACAGGTCAAGCTGACCCCCTTCCTTTACAGCTCTGTCCAAAGCGCGCCACACACAAGTGTCAACAAGGTACGCATGTGCTGAAGTACATGCCAGGGTCGTCAGCGTATTTCAATTATGTGTAATGTGTTTTAAGCGCAGGATGATGCAAGATTTTGGTTGTGAATGTCCTGACATGCAACCCTCTCAGTTGCACCGCTCAGAATAATGTTCAAACGGATTGCTTCAAGTGTGGACATTGTTGAAAGGGACATCTTTGAAAGGGTCATCTTTGAAAGGGACATCCTTGAAAGGGACATCTTGAAAGGGACATCTTTGAAAGGGACATCTTTGAAAGGGACATGTGTAGGTGGACTTATAAATCACAACATGAACGACCACGTGAGACTCCATTATTTCTGCCGCGAACATCTGGTGTATAACATGCATGCCGCTCTGGCCAATCAAGCATCCGAGCTACTAGGACAATCAATTGTATAAGCTACTACATTTCTATTGTTTTTTTCTGCCGCAAACATCTGGTGTACAACGTGCATGCCGCTCTGGCCAATCAAGCATTCGAGCTACTAGGACAATCAATTGTATAAGCTACTACATTTCTATTGTTTTTTTCTGCCGCTAACATCTGGTGTACAACGTGCATGCCGCTCTGGCCAATCAAGCATTCGAGCTACTAGGACAATCAATTGTATAAGCTACTACATTTCTATTGTTTTTTTCTGCGGCAAACATCTGGTGTACAACGTGCAAGTAGTTCCAGCCAATCCATCATCCAAGCTAGTAAGGCTCCTAAGCGCTCTGCTCTGACTTTTAAATGCATCAAGCAATATCAACCTGACTGGCTCAAATGAACACACCACAACGCAAGCTCATTCCCTCCTGATTGACACAGCTTGGCATACTACAGTGCAAGGCTACATCATTTACTTATACACATCCTCCTGGTCCTCATTGATATTTTTTTCTGGTGGAGGAGTCTTACGCTACCCGGTACCAAAGTGGCTCCTGTTCCTTAATTAATGTGGCTCCTTTTCCTTAATTTATGTGGCCCCTTTTCCTTAATTAATGTGGTTTCCTTAATTAATGGGTTTTTACTGCCCGCATAGTTTTTATTTTATTCTCCTCACATTGGCATATCAGAATGACCGTCATCGCAGCTTTTGCTCACATGCTGTGTTTGGTTGAGCACACCAAGATGTGTGCACCTATATGTTAATTTAAATGTGAATGCAATTGTGCATTTGCACTTCCATGTTAACGTGAAAGAGAGTGTGGATGTGTGCATGTGGATATGGATGTGGATGCCAACGCACACAGTGCCCCAGCACCGAAGTGCAAATTTGCATGGACACGGCTGAGAATCATAGTGTGGATGTGGATGTGCATGTGCATGTGGATGTGAATGCCAACAGTTGAATGTGGATGTTTGAATGTGGAGGTAAATTTAAGTTTGTTCAAGTTTGCATATGCACCTAGGTGTGAATTTAAATGCGAATGCAAGTGTGCATTGCTCGTGGATGTGGATGTGAATGCCACATCGAATGTAAATGTGAATTTAAGTCTGTTCAAATTTGCATGTGCACCAGGATCTCTGGAGCTCAATGTTGACGTGAATGTAAATGTGAAGATGCTTGCAAATGTGCACGTTCACTTTAATCATTGGATCTGAATGTTCCAATGAGGGTATGCACATGGATATTATTGATATCGTTAATTTACATGTGGACCTGAATGTGCCTTGACAGGTCGACAAAGAAAGGCCAACAATAACGGCCATTGCTGCCGCCCCTTCCGGTGCCTTCATAGCTGTAAGTAATTGTGTGAATGTGCTATGCATGTTTTTTTTGGGGGTCCACAATGCTGTACTATGTATGTGTGTGTGTTTGTGTGTGTCTGTGCGTGTTATTGTGTGAGTGTGTGTGTGTGTGTTTGTGTGTACCTGTGTGTGTTTATCTGTGTGTGCTTGTGTGTGCGCACCTGAATCCACATGACATCAAGCTGCACAGCATCTGTATTAAAATGCAGCTGCACATCAGCACGCGTGCTTGCAAGTTGTGTGTGTGTGTGTTGTGTGTGCAATCTTGTATTGACAATATGCGCATGCTTCTGGTCATTAGAACACCTGTGGTTACAGTTTTGCAAGGAGGGCATGACCGTTGCTTTATGAGTGCCAGTTCATGACTGTGTGCTTTATGTGTGCCTGTTCATACTGTGTGCTTTTATGTGTGCCTGTTCATGACTGTGTGTTTTTATGTGTGCCTGTTCATGACTGTGTGCTTTAATGTTGCCTGTTCATCCTGTGTGCTTTTGTGTGTGCCTGTTTAAGACCTTGTGCATTATGTGTCCCTGTTCATGGCTGGGTGCTTCATGTATGCCTATTGTTCACATAACCATGTGCTTCTATGTGTGCCTATTGCTGCTAAGCACGCATACTATTTCGCATGCCAACATGAGTTCATGTTACAAAGCCAACTTCCATGGCCAACAGTGCCTTGACGGTATGGTAAGTCTGCCACCAACCATGTGCACATGCGTACACACACACACACACACGCACGCACGCACGCACGCACGCACGCGCACACACACACATACACACACACACACACACACACACACTCACACACACACTCATGCATGCCCACTAATAATGAGTATTTATACTGTCTACCCCAACTCCCAGGTGGGCACAGCCAACGGGGCCATGATGGTTTTTGACATCCGAAACGACCCTGCAGAGCCCTGGTTTGCGGTGCGTGCGCGATCTGGAATTTGACGCAGCCTTGAGCATCAGCTTCAGATCACAAGTGATACACACACACACACACACACACACAAACACACACACACACACACACACACACACACACACACACACACACACACACACACACACACACACACACACACACACACACACACACACACACACACACACACACACACACACACACATGACATAACCACAAGCAAGTGCATGCACAAGCTCATGTTGCAAGAGACAGATGTGCAGTGCACCAAAAGCACACGGGTTTAAACTACAAAGGCTTTTGCATGTTCCCAGCCACCGAGGTGGTGCAAACATATGCATCAAAAGGACGCCAACGTGGGTTGCAGTTGCAAGATCACACCAGTGCACACAATCACACACACACACACACACACACACACACACATATTTTGTCTGCCACCAACCATGTGCACACACACGCGCGCACACACACACACAAACACACACACACACACACACACACACACACACACACACATACACACACACACACACACACACACATACATACACACACACAATTTAGGTGTTTGGTGATGGGGAGTCATACAAAGAACGCAGCCCAAGCCTGCCAAAATGGCTATCAGGTGGGTGGGGCACTTTTTTGTTTTGACCCTGCGGGGGTTGGTACATCAAATTGGACAGTGTAAGCTCTCTCTGTTTGTGTAATATACACACAGCATTGTGTTTGTTATATACACACGGCACTGTATTTGTTATATACACGCAGCATTGTGTTTGTTATATACACGCGGCACTGTGTTTTAAGCCCATACTTCAGGTCCTGCCTGCAATTCCTAATAAAGTGTGCACGCTCAAGGCATGGCCAATTATGCAGCGCATGCACACACCGTACGTAGGGTTGCCATACCCGTACATATGTACACCGTATATGACCGTATATTTGGTGGAATCCCTGCCAAGAATACCGTACATACGCCGTGTGTATCTAATTCTGGCCAACCCGACGTGCACAAAAGTGTGTATGCAGTGATTTTGCCAGAGTTGTCCCCAAATGTATGGCCAAATGTGTATGTATACATGGTTCTGGCTAACCTTACCTGTACTGCATACTTATCCATCATGAAGGTCATATTAAAAGCTACAACAATATCAATACCGATTTTGACTTGTCGTGCTGGTATTCCCAGGACGGAAGCCCCCTCCTGCTGCTCCAATCAAAGCCTTAACCTGGAGCGTGGACTCATATCAGGTGGCGTCATTTGACGCCTCATCCACCCTGCGCGTGTGGTGGATGCGTCCTGAGTATGGTGGGTCAGGATGTGTGTGTGTGTGTGTGTGCGCGTGTATGTGTGCATGTGTATGTATGCATGCCGTGTCAGGATGTGTGTGCGTGTGTATGTGTGTATGTGTGCATGTGTATGTATGCATGCCGTTGCTCAATGACGGTTGCAATCATTCGTGCATATTTTATGCCTTCTGTACCCTGTGTGTGTGTGTGTGTGTGTGTGTGTGCATTTGTGTGCGTGTGCATGTGCGTGTGTGTGTGTGTGTGCGTGTGTGTGTGTGTGTGTGAACATCATATTATATACTTGCAAATACTATGTCTGTTCAGGTCGGCATGGAAGATGTTTTGGTGCTGTGTGTATGTGCCGGTCAAAGCATGGAAGATGGTTTGGTGCTGTGTGTATGTGTGTGTGTGTGTGTGTGTGTGTGTGTGTGTGTGTGTGTGTGTGTGTGCAGGTCAAATCGTGGAAGATGGTTTGGTGCTGTGTCTGTGCAGGTCAAATCATAGAAGATTTTCAATGCTGCGTGTCTGTGCAGTTCAAATCATGGAAGATGGTTTGGTGCTGTGTCTGTGCAGTTCAAATTATGGAAGATGGTTTGGTGCTGTGTGCAGGTCAAATCATGGAAGTTGGTTTGGTGCTGTGTCTGTGCAGGTCAAATAATAGAGGATGGACCAACGCGTAAGCCTGTCATTCCTGAGCTTGCCATTTCGGTTGGGCCCTTCATGGTGGCTCTATCAGGTGTGGATAGGCATAGGTAAAAAACCACATAGACTGCATTATGAAGTGCACGGTGAATTGCATATTGAACTGCTCATACTTCATGGTGGCCCCATCAGGTGCGGCTAGGCATAGGTAATGAAGCACATATACTGCATTATGAAGTGCACTTTGAATTGCATATTGAACTGCTCATACTTCATGGTGGCCCCATCAGGTGCGGCTAGGCATAGGTAATGAAGCACATATACTGCATTATGAAGTGCACATTGAATTGCATATTGAACTGCACATACTGCATGGTGGCCCCATCAGGTGCGGCTAGGCATAGGTAATAAACACATATACTGCATTATGAAGTGCATATTGAATTGCATATTGAACTGCACATACTGCATGGTGGCCCCATCAGGTGCGGCTAGGCATAGGTAATAAACCACAAAGACTGCATTATATAGTGCACAGTGAATTGCATATTGAACTGCACATACTTCATGGTGGCCCCATCAGGTGCGGCTTGGCGTAGGTATATATACTGCATAGGCTACAGAATGGTGTGCATCTTGACTTCCATGGGCTTCGTAGTGTGGCCACGCTCTTCATTGATTTAAACAGCAATCAGGCCCTAACGTTTTTGACGCTGGTCTCGTTGTATGCACGGCCTTCAGTGTGGTATTGTTAGGGTTGGCCAGAACCATACATCTATAGGTATGTACGGTGTATATACGGTATTTTGGCAGGCAAATCACCATACATACGGTCATATACGGTGCAGATTTACGGTCCGGGCCAACCTTACGTATTGTGCATTGCACCACATACTCAACTTGAAAATATGTCACACACATAACACATACACCCATATACACACACTATTCTGTGTGCGCTGGTAATTTGATTACACCATTCTCTTGATGTATGGAAGCGCGCACTCAAAGGGAGGCTTGAGTACTGCATGACGCCTCTCCGGGTGGGCTTGCTAGCTGTGCGCTGTAAGAGTGTGTCAAAGCTGTGAAGTTTGTGGGTGGGTGGGTGGGTGGGGCGTGTGGCTTTCTTCACTCTTAATTGTTTTTGTATCGCTTCATTGCTTGCGTATACACACACAGGCAAGATGCCTGTTTCAGATGAACTTGAGGAGCAGAGTGTGTCAGCAGCAGCGGCGGCCGCAGCAATGTCAGGGGGCAACAAAAAGTCGGAAGTCCAGATCATCAACAACCAGCAGCCATTGCTGCAGCAGCCGGCGCTGGTATGTGATCAAAATGAAGGATGACGTAGATGGAATAAGACAAACGAGTCATGTGAAGAGTTTACAGTAGACACACACACACACACCACACACACACACACACAAACACACACACAAACAAACACACACACACACACACACACACGCACACACACACACATACACGCACACACACGCACACACACACACACGCACACACACACACACACACACACACACACACACACACGCAAACACACACACACACACACACACACACGAAAACACACAAGAACACACACAAACACCAACACACACACTTACACTTGCCAAGTCCTAACCAATGGTGGTACCATGGGCAGCATGGTGTTACCCTTCAATTGAATCACTTTAGGTAGTGAGTTACGTGCAAGACCTTGTCCATCAATTAACATTCACTGCAATGAATCATGCAGCAGAGATAAGTGCGCTGCAATGGGCATGTGCAGAAAATATAGACAAGCTGCAACAAGCTTGTGCTGCAATAGATGTGCTGCAATGGCGATGTTTTGCAATGAGCATGTGCCGAAAAGACAAGCCTGCTGCAATAAGCTTGTGCTGCAACGAGCATGTGCAGATATAAAATATGCTTGCTGCAATGAGCTTGTGCTGCAAAAGGTAGGGCAGAAGGGAACGGACAGGGCTGTGACCATGAACTATGAGTTATTATCATTGAGTAGTAACGAGTTATCATTAATGACCAATGCAAGCACCAGCACAATGTGTGAGCCGCTTGGACAGTAGCGCTTGCAGCAGCCATATGCAGCCACTCAATATTATAGCACCAAGGAACAACCTAAGGAACAACCTTCCTAAGGAACAACCCAAGGAACAACCTTCCTAAGGAACAACCTAAGGAACAACCTAAGGAACAACCTAAGGAACAACCTAAGGAACAAACTAAGGAACCCCCTAAGGAACAACCTAAGGAACAACCTAAGGAACAACCTAAGGAACAACCTTCTAGCACTCAATATTCTAGCACCAAGGAACAACCACGCGCAGTTCACGTACAGTGATTGCATAGATTTGCGGTCTTGCATGTGAATTCAAAGCCTTACGTTATAACCCTGTTTCGATTGGTGTCTAAAGCAGGTCTATGAGGTGGATACATTTATCTCGGTCGTGGCCTATTTAGTTTGCTCGGAAAGCTTAATCATTTGCCCCTGCTTTTTCGATTTTTTGATGCGCTTGGAGGGTGTGAAGGAAACTGGTACTGGTGAAGGAAACTGGTACAATTGGAGGGGGTTGTCATCTCCCTTCAAACTGCCGCAATGTTTACATATGATGTGTGTCCATTTGCTTTGCTGCACTTGATGAGTGTGAGACAAAGATTTGCTGTGTCCACTTGTATGTTGCATCCGTGGAATTGGATTTCGAGGGAAATTCTGCGGCGTCCCTTTTCTTAAGTTGCACCTGAAGAGTTTGAAGGGAGATGACAACTTTTCAAAAATGTTGCAGGGTCACTGCTCCTCATGTATGCAATCTCTTAATGTGTAAAATCTTTTCATGTGTACAATCTCTTCATGTGTGCAATCGCTCCATGTGTACAATTTGGATCTGGGTAGCAGGTGTACAATCTCCTCATGTGTATCTCATGTGTACGATCTCTTCATGTGTACAATCTCTTCATGCGTACAATCTCTTCATGTGAACAATCTCTTCATGTGAACAATCTCTTCATGTGTGCAATCTCTTCATTCGTACAATCTCTTCATGTGAACAATCTCTTCATGTGTACAATCTCTTCATGTGTGCAACCTCTTCATGTGTACAATCTCTTCATGTGTGCAATCTCTTCATGTGAACAATCTCTTCATGTGAACAATCTCTTCATGTGTGCAATCTCTTCATGTGTACAATCTCTTCATGTGTACAATCTCTTCATGCGTACAATCTCTTCATGTGAACAATCTCTTCATGTGAACAATCTCTTCACGTGAACATTTTCTCATGTGAACACTCTTCATGTGTATAATCTCTTCATGTGAACAATCTCTTATGTGTACAATCTCTTATGTGTACAATCTCTTTATGTGTACAATCTCTTCATGTGAACAATATATTCATGTGAACAATCTCTTCATGCGTACAATCTCTTCATCTGAACAATCTATTCATGTGAACAATCTCTTCATGCGTACAATCTCTTCATGTGAACAATCTCTTCATGTGAACAATATCTTCATGCGTACAATCTCTTCATGTGTACAATCCGGATCTGGGTAGCAGGTGTTTGTATGTCATACCCTTTAATTTTGTCTCACACATCCCCAACACCACACAGGACTCCCGCACATTATTGGAACAAGCAAGCTTGAGCTGACAATTCAAAAAACCTTGTTCCGCTCTATGCTTGCTCATCTCCACACAGCGCTCATCTCCACACAGCACTTGCTCATCTCTACACAGCACTTGCTCATCTCCACACAGCGCTGTTTGCTTGCTCATCTCTACACAGCGCTGTATGCTTGCTCATCTCCACACAGCGCTGTTTGCTTGCTCATCTCCACACAGCACTTGCTCATCTCCACACAACACTCGCTCATCTCCACACAGCGCTGTATGCTTGCTCATCTCCACACAGGACCCGGCACATGATCTGGGCAAGCTCGAGCTGGGCAAGTGGGGGCGTGCGGTGTCTATGGCATTCCACCCTGATTTCAACATCATCGGATGCCAGCCGACTGTGGTGATTCCTCAGGTGTGACTGCACTATGTGTAATATACTAATATGGCCGTCTGTGGCCTTTCTAATATGGCCGTCTGTGGCCTTGCCTCAATGCTTATTCCTGACGTGTGACGACTGCACTATGTGCGACTGCACTACATGTAATGTTATAATTTGGCCGTCCATGACCTTTCTAATATGGTCGTCTCTAATCTTTGCCCCAACTTTCGTATCATCAACTGTGCCTATTTCTGACGTGTGACGACTGCACTATGTGCGACTATGCTATGTGTAACATCTAATGTGGTCGTCTGTAATCTTTGCCCCAACTTTGGTATCATCAACCGTGCCTATGCCTGACGTGTGACTGCACTATGTGTAATATTATAATATGGCCGTCCGTGACCTTTCTAATGTGGTCGTCTGTAATCTTTGCCCCAGCTTGCGTATCACCAACTATGCATATTCCTGAGGTGTGACTGCACTATGTGTGACTGCACTATGTGCGACTGCACTACGTGTAATATTTTAATATGGCCGTCCATGACCTTTCTAATATGGTCGTCTCTAATCTTTGCCCCGACTTTCGTATCATCAACTGTGCCTATTTCTGACGTGTGACGACTGCACTGTGTGCGACTGCACTACGTGTAACTTTCTATTATGGCCGTCCATGGCCTTTACCCCAACATACGTATCATCAACTCTACCTATGGCTTTCGTCGCCCTCTGGGTGTGACTGCACCTAGCGTAATTTTCCAACATTACCGTCCGTGGCCTTGCTAAAATGGCCGTCCGTAACCTTTGCCCCCACTTATATAAGTATCATCCTATGCTTGTCTCCCAAGTGTCACTGCTCCCTGTGTAATTTGCTAATATGTGTGTGGCCTCCATCTCATAGTCTCCGAAACCTTTGCCCCCACTTATATCATCTATGCTTGTCTCCCAAGTGTCACTGCTCCTTGTGTGACTTGCTAATATGTGTGTGGCCTCCATCTCATAGTCTCCGTTACCTTTGCCCCCACTTATATAAATATCATCTATGCTTGTCTCACAAGTGTCACTGCTCCTTGTGTGACTTGCTAATATGTGTGTGGCCTCCATCTCATAGTCTCCGTAACCTTTGCCCCACTTATATAAATATCATCTATGCTTGTCTCCCAAGTGTCACTGCTCCCTGTGTGCCTTGTTAATATGTGTGTGGCCTCCATCTCATAATCTTTTGCGCATTCTTGCCACGGCCATTAGCATGTAGCTTAAGCTCGTAGTCTTTTGCGCATTCTTGCCACGGCCATTAGCACGTAGCTTAAGCACGTAGTCTTTTGCGCATTCTTGCCACGGCCATTAGCACGTAGCTTTGCCACGGCCATTAGCACGTAGCATTAGCACGTAGTCTTTTGCGCATTCTTGCCACGGCCATTAGCACGTAGCATTAGCACGTAGTCTTTTGCGCATTCTTGCCACGGCCATTAGCAGCTACTACTATCTTGTTGCTTCTGGTCCGCAGTTTAGTTCCGGTAGACATTTGTTCTGTTCTATATTAATATATAACAATTCGTTTTAATGTTTTTTAAACTGTCTGCCACCATTCCACTTTAAATAGCTTTAGTTTCCATTATAGAATGTCTGGATGGCTCGAACTGCAAGAGAGGTATGCTTCAAAGCAAGCCACACAACGCCTGATCTGCAAGGTCTACAAAAACGCCCGGTTGCTGGCTTTTCTAGTCCAGTCATCATTACACTTTTCTTAACAAGCAAGCCTGGCCCTCTCTTCTATGTAGGTAGATGTGTATATCACAGCAATTGACTTGGAATCAAGAGAGGGGAAGATTGCTGTTGTTTAGTCATTCCATGGAGCTCACGTACCTAACCTTTGTTCCATGTGTAGCTCACACGTACCTAACCTTTGTTCCATATGTAGCTCACGTACTTAATCTTTGTTCCATGTGTAGCTCACACGTACATAACCTTCGTTCCATGAGTAGCTCACGTACTTAACCTTTGTTCCATGTGTAGCTCACACGTACTTAACCTTCGTTAATTTGTAGCTCACGTACTTAACCTTCGTTCCATGTGTAGCTCACACGTACTTAACCTGCGTTCCATGTGTAACTCACGTACTTAGCCTTTGTTCCATGAGTAGCTCACGCACTAAACCTTCATTTGAAGTTCATGCATCTCTGTATCTTAGTGCACTCCAAACTGAAAGCATGATGATAAATGGAGTACGGTCACTGTATGTCTCAATGGTGTACTGGAGCTTGTGCGTGGCTATAAGAAGAGCACACACACATACACACACACGCTCATACACACACATACACATATCAAGACACACGCAAGCACATCAGACAAGTAAGAACATTACTCGTGACCTACAAATACACAATTTTTACACGTATGCATTTTACAAATACACACTTTACACGTATGCATTTAATGAATACACACTTTTACACATAAGCATTTTGGTGTCCCACTGACAAAATTACACTGTGCACAAGGTTTTTTATGTACATGTACATATAGGTCACGGGTGATGTCCTCAAGCTAGAGTGCACGTACGGAAGAAACACGCTACGCTCCGGGCCGCTTGTGCAAAGAAACCACCGGCAGCTGCTCGACGGAGCGACCTGCGAGTTTTTGATGCCTCCTCAGGTATTCAGATCTGCGTAGTTCATGTGCACTGCTGATCTCATCGGCAGCTGCTCAATGGAGCAACT
>Ga0307968_1000457_pt1 | contig 28881 bp, 25 predicted proteins | sample OrgLakmetagen650_FD_201834 | JGI IMG/M metagenome (GOLD analysis project Ga0307968, IMG submission 201834) | Saline water microbial communities from Organic Lake, Antarctica - #650 | ecosystem: Environmental > Aquatic > Non-marine Saline and Alkaline > Saline | place: Antarctica: Organic Lake...
ACACACTCACACACACACACACACTCTCACACACACACACACACACACACACACACACACACACACACACACACACACACACACACACACGAAAACGCACACAAACACAAACACGCACACAAACACACACACACACACACACACGCAAACACACACTCACCTGCACACACACACACACACACACACACACACACACACACACAGGTACAAACGTGCACGTGCAAGGGCGCACGCATGCATGCAGGTAGGTAGTACACAACACACATTTTATTAATCATGAGCAAACCGAGCAAGTCACGACACCAGCCGCCCTGGTAAGGTCTGTGGGTAAGAAAACCAAAAGCGACCCTACTTCCATACAAGTGTCTGAAGGAGATTACACGGGAAACATATCGTCAACTTGGAGTTGAAAAGTGATCTCTGCCTGGATAGGTCTCACTTTCTTCCCTTTCTTTATTGATCGATTGCACGCGCCCTTCCGGTAAAGCATTTAAACGTGCTTCTTCCATATGAGTCAACTATCGCGTGTCCGAGCAGCTAGAAGTCCAAGCTCCAAATCAGGCATCCGGGTTCTTAACTGCGCAAGCAGGCAGAAATTTAAAATGGAGAAAGAATATTAAGTTTTTCCAGTGCCTCCTCTCTCCTCTCACACTGCTACAGCGCCACGGAAATGGAAAAATAGGCGGGCCAGTAAAAAACCGCTCCCCACATTAAATAAGGAGAAATAGTGCCACGAGCACAAAAATGCACGCTTTCACCAAAGGACTTTGAAACGGAACGAGCAAGGACGCTGAAGGACAGAAAGGAACTGCTCAATTGGTTTCTAGAACTATTATCAACTCTCATCAGGAGCCGGTTTCAGGTCAAACCTGCAACCCTCCTGATCCCCATTGATATTTTCTTTCTCTTAGTGGTGGAGGAGCTTTGCGGTGCCCGTTACCAATGAGGCCCTTTTTCCTTAAATATTGTGGGGAGTGATTTCTACTGCCTGCATCGTAGTTCTTCCTTTTTTCCTGATAGCGCCTAAGCCCACACCAGGCAACCCCCACCATGCAGCATGATTCAGGCAGGGGGCTGTGTAGGCGCCCCCATCAGGCAACCTGCCAACCTGCCCCCCCACCATGCAAGCAAAACAATTTCTTACAGGTCGTCAGCTCAACGAGCACTCTAGGTGCTCACAAATTTTTCATCCCTTTCATGACTAGCCCTCTGTGTCCTCACGTTTTAGGTGCTCTTCCCCCCTACACAAAAGAAGCTATCAATTTTGCCGAGAGCTGCCCTGCTAGTTTTTTCCCACCCCGCTTGGCGTGTTCCTTTGTTTCTCTGTTCCTGCCTACAAGACCTGAGGGGCATCATATATCTGCACATGACTAGGGTTGGCCAGAATTGTATATGTATGCCGTGCATGACCGTATATACATATATTTATATATTTTGGTTCTGGCCAACCCTACACATGATTCACGTAACTCTAGGGCTTTTTGAAATTAAGGAAAAGCTGCGCAGGCAGTGACAAACACTCCCGTAAATTTCAGCTTTGACTCATGCAAGTTAGGAATGATTTTCAGCCACTCCCGTATATTTCAGCTTTGACTCATGCAAGTTAGGAATGATATTCAGCCAGAAAGTGGACTGGTTTTCAGCTTTGACTCATGCAAGTTAGGAATGATTTTCAGCCAGAAAGTGGACTGGTTTTCAGCTTTGACTCATGCAAATTAGGAGTGATTTTCGGCCAGAAAGTGGACTGGTTTTCAGCTTTGACTCATGCAAGTTAGGAATGATTTCCAGCCAGAAAGTGGACTGGTTTTCAGCTTTGACTCATGCAAGTTAGGAATGATTTCCAGCCAGAAAGTGGACTGGTTTTCAGGTAGAGAGTGGACTGATGCCCAAGGCTGGTCTATTAATACGTAAGACAATTATTGCAAATTTATTTATCCTGCAATCTGTATCAGCCTTTAAAGCATATAATGAGACGGGCAATCGGTTGGGTAATTTTGCATGTTTGCCAAAACACCACGTTCTCCCTCACTAAGGAGGATTCGTTTGCCTTTTCTTCCTTGCCCTCCACCTGCTGCTGTTCCTACTCTCCACATATTCATGTGCAACGTGCATGCATTTTAACCATCAATTTCAAAAGAGTCTTTAGGCCAGACCCTCTCGACGTAGTGCTCAATCTAGCTTGTGGCACCCTGGCCACTGACATTTATATATCCCTGTATATCCCTAATCCCTATACATCCCTATATTTCTATATACCTATATCCTTATGAACTTTGTACTGAGACACTCCGTTTGCCCTACGCCAATCTGCATTGTATCCATAGTGACGCCTTAAGGCAGTTGCACCTAATGTGACCTCCATACATTTTTCTCCTCCCTTTCAGAGGGGGTGAGCAGCCTCTTTGGCTGACCCACCTTGGCATTCAATCAAGTTCGCGTGACTTATAACTCATACATATGGTATAAGGCAATGCATGATACAAGGCAAAAAAACGTCATGTGCCGTACCTGTTGCATTCCAAAAGCCTGCCATCAGAGATCCTAGGGTGGCGTGGGTGCACGCAGACATGATGCAAGCGGCCACCACCTAAACGTGATGAGCACGTGGACATGATGCAAGATATAATGCAAGACATGATGCATGCGGCCACCACCTATACGTGATGAGCACGTGGACATGATGCAAGATATAATGCAAGACATGATGCATGCGGCCACCACCTACACGTGATGAGCACGTGGAAATGATGCAAGACATGATGCAAGATATGATGCAAGACATGATGCATGCGGCCACCACCTAAACGTGATGAGCACGTGGACGTGATGCAAGATGATATAATGCAAGACATGATGCATGCGGCCACCACCTACACGTGATGAGCACGTGGACATGATGCAAGATATGATGCAAGATGACATGATGCATGCGGCCACCACCTACACGTGATGAGCACGTGGACATGATGCAAGATTTAATGCAAGATGACATGATGCATGCGGCCACCACCTACACGTGATGAGCACGTGGACATGGTGCAAGATGACATGATGCAAGATGACATGATGCAAGCGGCCACCACCTACACGCGATGAGCACGTGGACATGATGCAATATGACATGATGCATGCGGCCACCACCTACACGTGATGAGCACGTGGACATGATGCAAGATATAATGCAAGACATGATGCATGCGGACACCACCTACACGTGATGAGCACGTGGACATGATGCAAGATATAATGCAAGATGACATGGTGCATGCGGCCACCACCTACACGTGATGAGCACGTGGACATGATGCAAGATATGATGCAAGACATGGTGCATGCGGCCACCACCTACACGTGATGAGCATGTGGACATGATGCAAGATATAATGCAAGACATAATGCATGCGGCCACCACCAATGTAATGCGTTGTGTGTTTTTGTGTGTTGGCAGCAGCAAGTCTCAGAGCAAAACGTAGCACGACAAGTGCTGTGACTGTGTAATAGCATGAGTAGGAGCACGCATAAGGTTAGGGATGATGCCATTTGACAGCAAGAAAGTTTTGAGTTGCTACCCCAGGCATGCCTAAATGCTGTGAGCGCACGCAGGCATGCTGCACACAGCCACCACCTGAAGCATGCAATGCGCACTCAGCGAGCACGCACAAGGTCAGATATTTTTGAGTTGCTACCGCGGACATGTTTCAGTGTTGTGGGTGCACGCAGGCATGATGCACACAGTCACTACCTGAAGCATGCAATGCGCACTAAGCGAGCACGCACAAGGTCATATATTTTTGAGTTGCTACCGCGGACATGTTTTAGTGTTGTGGGTGCACGCAGGCATGACGCACAACGCGACTTCCTGCAGCGTGCAATGTGTGGTCAGCGAGCACGCAAAAAGTTTGGGATGATGATTGGAGCTTTAAATCTTGAGTTGCCATTTGGGTTGGAACGTTAGGGGTTTGCGTTGCCATCAGTGATCCTGTGTGGTCATTACACGCAAACATGATTCATGTGCACGCAATGTTTGCGGGTGACAACCGCCTGTGAAGTTCCAAGTTCATAATGAATGCACAACGTCACGGATGAGCAAACTAGGAAGTTCCCATTGAGGGCTGCAAGCAAATGAAACACACAACCACAAACACACACACACACACAACCACACACACACACACACACGTGCACGCACACACACATATACACGCACACAACCACACACACACACACACACACACACACACACACACACACACACACACACACACACAAACACACACACACACACACCAGGGTGCTAAGTTCAGTGCAAGTTCCACCACCTGTATTTCTACCCACAGTCATTAGGGCATCAGGCCAAACCCACAGCCCTCCCATCGGCCCAATTGGCTAACCGATATTAAATTGAGAGTCATAGATGTTGTAAAAAGCCCTTACAGAGGCGCACAAACCGGCAGTCCTGCCTATGACCCATGACAATCCTTTCTTGTTCCTCTGGCAAGGAGTTTTACGGTACCTTGAACCAAAGCGGCTTAAAGTATGCAGAAGTCACCACCAGTATTCAAGTCGTGAAGGTTGCATAAAACCCACGTTGGGGTTACCCACCACTAGCATTTCTGGGGTCAAAAGAGCGGCCCCACAACTAGAATTTCTGAGATTAAAACAGCGGCCCCACAACTAGCATTTCTGGGATTAAAAGAGCGGCCTCACAACTAGCATTTCTGGGATTGAAACAGCGGCCCCACAACTAGCATTTCTGGGTTTCAAAGAGCGACCCCATAACTAGTATTTCTGGGGTTAAAAGAGCGACCCCATAACTAGTATTTCTGGGGTTAAAAGAGCGGCATGAGCAACAACAGAGAGGGAGGACTACTGCCGTGATCCTGGTGCCTATTTTAACCTTTTTATCCTTTTAGCATAGGGAGATGAACTCACTCCCTTGCATATAATAGGTCAAATCCCTAGCTAATAACAGGCTTGCTTCAGCACACGGCCCCCCTGATGATCCTCATTAAGTGGCCTTTGAAGACAAGGGTGTGGTTGTCTCTGCACACAACTCCCCTGATCCTCATCAGACGGCCTATGCGCTATTTTCAGGAGTGAGAGTTCCTCAGGTTCTTTCCCTTTTTAATCAAGCTGAATGTGTTCACACTACCAGCGTGGCTTTTTCTCTCTTTTGACACAAGTGCCGTGTACTGTGTCATTTGAAACGCTCCCTCCTATTAAGGGGTGCAAGCGTGATGCAATAAGGAGAGGCACATATTGCACAGGTGCACAGACTTTGAGGTTGCATGCAATGAGGAGAGGCACAGATTTTACAGGTTGTATAGGTGCACAGACTTTGAAGTTGCATACAATAAGGAGAGGCACAGATTTCACAGATTTCACAGATTGCACAGATGCACAGACTGTGCAGGTGCATGTAATAAGGAGAGGCACAGCTTTCACAGATTGCACAGGTGCACAGACTTTGAAGTTGCATGCAATGAGGAGAGGCACAGATTTCACAGGTTGTACAGGTGCACAGATGCACAGACTGTGCAGGTGCATGCAATAAGGAGAGGCACAGACTTCACAGATTGCACATATTGTACAGGTGCACAGACTTTGAGGTTGCATGCAATAAGGAGAGGCACAGATTTCACAGATTTCACAGATTGTACAGGTGCGCAGACTTTGAAGTTGCATGCAATGAGGAGAGGCACAGATTTCACAGATTTCACATATTGTACAGGTGCACAGACTTTGAGGTTGCATGCAATAAGGAGAGGCACAAATTTCACAGATAGCACATATTGTACAGGTGCACAGACTTTGAAGTTGCATGCAATAAGGAGAGGCACAGATTTCACAGATTGCACATATTGTACAGGTGCACAGACTTTGAGGTTGCATGCAATAAGGAGAGGCACAGATTGCACATATTGCACAGATTGCACAGATGCACAGACTGTGCAGGTGCATGTAATAAGGAGAGGCACAGATTGTACATTGTACAGGTGCACAAGCTATGGTGTGAGTAGGTGCAACAGCTGTGGAATAAAGAGGTGCATGGGAGAAGGAGCACACATAGGGTTGGCCATAACCATATATGTGTTTTTCGGTGTATATCTGTATATACTTAGTTTCGGCAGGGAAATCACCAAACATACGGTCATTTACGCAGTTCTGGCCAACCCTAAGCACGCATCATGGTGTGCGTCGGTGTACAGAAAGTGGTGAAGGTTTGTTTTGGGAGGTGCACAGGAAGTGGAGGTGCAAAAGTATTTAGGTGTGCAGGTGTGCACAAAATGTGTTACCTGTGCGCAGTCGTATTTCATGTGTAGGGTTGGTCACAACCGTATATATACACTGTATATGACCGTTATTTGGTGGTTTCCCTGCCAAAAATACCGTACATACACCGTGTATATATGGTTCTGGCCAACCCTATTCATGAGCTCAGGTGTTGCCACCCTTGATAGGACACGATGGTCGTGGATGAAAAGCCGAGCAGTGGGGAGGAGGAAAGTGGCGGACAAGAGCGTTTGGTCAAGATCACAATGGGAAACGGCTTACAGTCTTTAGGGGTTTAAATCATCAGCCAAACTACCTGGCTGAAGGTCACCCCCCATTGTAACCATTGTAACCATTAGGGGTTTGAATCATCAGTTGAGGCACTTGACTGGGGGTTTAAATCATCAGTCGAGGCACTTGACTGCCATCCTAAGAGATGTGTGAGGGATGAGAGTGTTTGGCTGGATCGCGCCAGACACAAACTCTGAGATGTGTGAGGGATGAGAGTGTGTGGCTGGATCGCGCCAGACACAATCTCTGAGATGTGTGAGGGATGAGAGTGTTTGGCTGGATCGCGCTAGACACAAACTCTGAATGTGCTTGGCGTAACATCCAGGCTTACCATGGGCTGATCCGGGAAATGAAGCTTGGCAAGAACTGCTGCTAGGGCTGAGCTCTGCATGCCCACCTGTGTGTTGTGTGTGTGCGTGTGTGTACGTGTGTATGTGTGTGTATGTGTGTGTGCGTGCTTATGTGTGTGTGCGTGTGTGTCTGTGCATGCGTACGCATGTGCGCGTGTGCATGCACATGAAAGTGCATGTGTGTGTGCGCGCACGTGTATGTGTGTGTGTTTGTGTGTGTGTTTGTGAGTATGTGTGTGGGTGTTTGTGTGTGTGTGTGCGCATGCTACTTACTTCTATAGAGTTTGTGCGTGACACCTTGTCGGATGTCCCAAAAAGCTTGCTGACGTAGTAGCCCAGGAAAAAGCCGCATCCATGGAGGGTGAACACAGCAGGTATGACCTGTACATGTGAATGTGTATGTATGTGTATATGTGTGTGTGTGTGTGCGTGTGCGCACAAATGAGTATGAGGTGTGCACAATGTGCACTGCATTGACTGACGATGAGCTCTGCAGGATATTTGTGTGTGTGTATGTGTGTGTGTGTGTGTGTGTGTGTGTGTGTGCAGCTCATGAAGTCTGTATATCACTTGCATGCAGGTAGGACAAACAAGGGCATGAATTCCACACAGCCATGCAATTGAGGGCTGCGGTTGCAGGAATTGACATTGCCCGTGTTTTTAAATGCTTGAGGGCCAAAGCTGGCCATGATGTCCACACGGCAAAAGGATCCCATACAGCCACATAATCCAAGGCTGCAGTTGCAGAAAATAGTATTAACCGTACTATGTATGCTTGAGGGGCAGAGCTGAATTGGTTTGGACCCTGATGTTGAAAGCTGACTATGACGTTTATAGTCTGGGTCATGACATTGGAAGCCGGATCGGCATGGGTCATGGCCAGCTTTTAGCTTTCACGGCTGAAAGCAGGCCGTGGCATTCAAATTCTGAGTCATGATGCTTCAAGCTGGCCATGACGTCCACCCGTTACCAAAAGTTGCACTTTTTCTTCCTTAGTACTTGACCTCGTGGATTTATTTGTAACTGGCCGAGACCAGTCAGCAGCTGATCGGCCAAACAACCTGGCTGATGGCCGCTCCCTCTTGTGACCATTGTAACAATAACAACCATAACAAGGCTATTTTATGCCTGAGGGCCATAGCCGGCCATGATGTCCACATTGCATGCATAACAACCATGACAAGGCGAATTCCTACCTGAGGGCCATAGCTGGCCATGATGTCCACATTGCATGCGATCATGGAGCCCACAATTAGAACCACGATTGCGGTGGCAGCCATGGGCATGAAAGGCCTCACTTTGGACACCTAGGAAAAGATGGTGCACGTACATAAATATCATATATGGTGCACGTACACACGATGCGTCAATTCAAAGCACGGCAAAGTGTGCATTGGAAACCTGCGTGCAGGATTGCAGTACAACATGCAACAAAATGGCAAATAAGGAAAAAGAGCCACCATTCAAGAGCCACGAAAAGCGCTAAATTCAACATAAGGGGGTGCTAACGGTTGAGCAAGGCGTGCAGGTAATAAGATGATTAGTCGTTTAGATAATTTCTAAGTTTTGGGGAGGAGCGTGATAGTAAGGGTACCTATTAAGGCCAAAAGAAAACAGATCGACCATTGAAGACTCACAAACTGGGGTAAGAGGGTGGTTATGATAGCGCTGTCCAAGACTTCTGCGTTCAAGTTTAGTTTAGTTAAGTTTGGATTACAAAGGCATTCAACCTGGAATGGCTGCTCAATCTATGAGAACGAGGTTTGCGTTCAAGAACACCATGCCACCAATTGCCAATCAAGCAACCGATCATTGACGACTCACAAATTTGGGGAGAAGCGTGTTGATGGTAGCACCGATGAGGACAGGGGCCAGCACCAGCTGCAGCACTGAAAGGAACATGGCCTTGGGGTCCAAATTCACCAGTTGACCGACCTGTGTGTGCGTGTGTGGATGTGTGTGTGTGTGCGTGTGTGTGTGTGCTAGTATGTGTGTGTGAGAAGGTGTGTGTGTGCTTGTGTCTGTGTGCTAGTATGTGTGTGTGAAGGTGTGCGTATGTGTGTGTAGTGGCTAGCCAGAACCATGTACAGACTGTATGCACGCAGCACTTTAAATAGGGAACTTATCAAATGTACGGTCATGAATGGTGTATGCACGCAATTCTGGCAACAAATACTAGTGAGATAGGCTCAGCTGGTAGACAGTACGCGTGATTGTCACACAACAAGACCAAAAAAGAAATGTGCAGTATAAAAACAAGCCAACATTATATCAACATTATATCCTAAATAAAGGAATAGGATCCACGAAGCACGCACACACGAGCAATACAAAAGAAGCACACGCCTTACTTTTTCCAGGACAGAGGAAAGCAGGGGTGTGGCAGTCACGGCCATGAGCTCCCTGCCCAAAGGCTTAGTATTGCAAAGCGCGCACAATGAAAAACCGATAGATATTGTACGGCGTATATACGTGGTATATGTGCCAAACTTGTTTATAAATTGTATCACCCCAGACTTGTTTACAAGCGCGCACAAACGTACACGCGCGCAGCAGAAACAAACTATCTCCTTACCAGGATGGAGGACAGCAGGGGTGTGGCGGCAACGGCCATGAGCTCCCTGCCCAAAGGCTTAGTATTACAAAGCGTATTACAAATATCCTTAATAAAGGATTAGGATGCACACGCACAGCAGAAACAAAATATCTCCTTACCAGGATGGAGGACAGCAGGGGTGTGGCAGTCACGGCCATGATCTCCCTGCCCAAAGGCTTAGTATTACAAAGCGCGCACAAACATGCACGCGCACAGCAGAAACAAACATTTCCCTTACCAGGATGGAGGACAGCAGGGGTGTGGCGGCAATGGCCATGAGGGTACTGGCGCTCGTCATCATTACGCTGAGCGGCATGTCACACTGCAACAGTACGAGTGTGCTGTTTAGTCTTAAGTGAGGCACCGGCGCTCGTCATTGCTGTGCCAAGGGCGCACTGTGAAGCCAGTCGCTGTTTGAGAAGAATGACTGACGCTCACATTGAGCGGCACACCACACTCAGAATGTGGTGGTGTGCATTGTGTGCTCTGGATTGCGTGTGGTCTTTGTCCTGGCACTTGCCGCTATCAGGCTATGGAATGCTAAAACCCATCTGTCGACGTCATCAGGCTAAATGTATTTCCACCAACTCTCTACACCACCAAGCTACATTATTTTTCCACTGGTGGATATTACCAGGCCATATTGGAACCATCGTCCAAAGGACTCAGGTTCCCTTCTGCTTGGGTTTTGGACAGGGGTTGGAAACGGGCTACAAGGGGTACTTAAGGGTTAATGCTAGGTTCTAAATTAATATTGATTTCCACCGACTGTCCACACCACCAGACCATCCTGCATTTCCACTGGTGTTGACATCATCAGGCTATAATGTAATTCCACCAATTGATGACACCAGGCCACATTCGCACTATCAGGCTACGGTGCGTCACAGCAACAGATAAGATTTGCACTACCAGGCTACGGTGCGTCACGAGCATTGCCATGTGCCATGTGCCATGTGCCATGTGCCATGAGTGGGGATTTGGTGTTATGTGTAATGGGTGTTATGAAAGTTGGGTGTTATGCAAGTTAGGTGTTATGCAAGAAGGGCAGAGAGGGTGTTACACAAGAAGGGAGTTAGGTGGTATGGGTGGTATGCAAGAAGGGTGTGCTCTAGAGCTGGCAAGTCAGCTTGAAGTTGAAGGACACAAATATGCATAGCATATGTAGTAGCATGGCAGATTGGCATCAGTAAAGGTGTGCAGAAATATGATCAGTAAAGGTGTGCAGAAATATGAACGAAAATGATACAGCACGTGTAGCACAGCAGTAGCGTTGCCGTAGTGCAGAAATATGAACGAGTCCCATGAAAATAGCTCAGCCCACACATTACTGGAGATCGGCATCAAGCGTTCATACAGGTGCGTTGAATGAATGGAAATGGTGAAGCATGCATGGCACAGATGGTGAAGCTTGCATGGCACAGATGGTGGAGCTTGCATGGCACAGATGGAGAAGCTTGCATGGCACAGATGGTGAAGCTTGCATGGCACAGATGGTGAAGCTTGCATGGCACAGATGGTGAAGCTTGCATGGCACAGATGGTGAAGCATGCATGGCACAGATGGTGGAGCTTGCATGGTACAGATGGTGAAGCATGCACATGTGCACATGCATAACACAGCAAAGTGGCATCAAGTGTCATAGCAAATGTGAAGAAGGGATGTGTGTGACATTGCGATGAAGGCTTCTGTACTGAAGTGACAGGCTACTGTACTACTGTACTACTATTTTACAGTATTACTGTACTACTAAACTATTGTACTATTGTTTTAATGTACTACTATACTAATGTACTATAGTTTTAATGTACTACTGTACTATTTTACTATTGTTTTACTGTACTTCTATACTACTGTTTTACTGGACTACCAGACTACTGTATTGCTGCACTGGAGCGGCAGACTCTGTACTACCATTAAAATACAATATTACTGTACTGAAGCGGCAGGCTACTGTATTACTATACTACAGTATTACTGTACTGAAGCGGCAGGCTACTGTATTACTGTACTACAGTATTTACTATACTGAAGCGGCAGACTACTGTACTACTGTACTACCATACTACAGTATTACTGTACTGGAGCGGCATACTACTGTACTACTGTGCTACCATAAAAAATACAGTATTTCTGTACTGAAGTGGCAGGCTACTGTACTACTGTACTACAAAAGCGACAGGCTAATGTACTACAGCGGCACTGCCGTGCATATACAAAAGAGCACACACTAGAGAGGACATGTGCGCTGTAACAGCGCTGCTGGTGCATACACTTTTGAAAGCATGTGCCCAGGTATGCGCAATTCACAGGACACCCGTAGAAACACGGTTACCATGCAATAATGTCAGATGTGGGATGCATACCAAGCACATCTATGAGGGGATGACCGTTGTGATGGATGCATGCACGCGCTCATCCATGCGAATGAAATCCGCAATGTTGAATGCATACCAAGCACATCTATGAGGGGATGACCGTTGTGATGGATGCATGCACGCGCTCATCCATGCGGATGAAATTTGTAATGTTGGAAGTGTATGCCCAGAGCCACTATTATGGGTGCATGCACGCTCATACGTCGTGCCAAAGGATGCAAACACGCTCATACTTCATGCCAAAGGATGCAAGCACGCTCACCCTTGCTATGAAAGCCACTATATTGGATGCAGTGCCGCCTGGCATGCATGACACCAAGGCCACACCGATCGCCAGTCCCCGCTCTAAGCCCCATTCTCTGCATGTGTTGTACGCGTGTGTGCACACGGGTGTGTACATGTGTGTGTGTGTGCGTGTGTGTGTGTGTGAGTACACATGTGGACAACTGTATGCTTGTGCTTTTGCTCATACGATGCTCACCCTGCATCAGTTGCAAGTTGCAAAGGCATACCCTTAACCCCACTTCCATGATTGGCTAGGTAACCTGCTCAAGACCATGCCCTTATTAACCTCAATTCCATGATTGACTTCTTCTAGGTCTAGGTTCTAGGTAACACGCTCAAGGCCTGGGTTCTAGGTATCATGCTCAAGGCCTAGGTTCTAGGTAGCATGCTCAAGACCATGCCCTGAACCCATATCCTCCGTGTGCTTTGCTTATGTCCTCAAGGCAACTACTAACCCCAATTTTCAGCTGTCTCCATTACGTGTCCAAACGTCTGTACCCTCAATACCAAAACCGTGATTACTTTGCTGTTCGCACATTTTGAGCAGCAGCTCTTTAAACGCAGATGCTAGCAACCACGATGCAGGAGTCACACCTATTTCGATTAGCAAGGGGCTGATATCTGGTTCTCAGTCAGACCCTCCAATTTTGGTCTCACCCTTTGCCTCAGCACTTCAATGAAGCCGAAACAAGGTAGAGGATTTATTTATGGTACCCGGTCAACCATCCACCTTTGGTCTCACCCTTTGCCCGAATTCTGGAAATAAACTAAGCAAGCCGCTCTCCAGAGGGCTTTGTTTGTTACCTACTGGGCAAGCAAAATAAGGAAGCCATTCTGCAGCATAAATAAGGGAGCCATTCTGCGCTCGCGACAGCTGCGCGAAAGAGTTTGTTTGGTCATTCCCTGAAGGTGCTTAAGCCACAGGCAATTGCAAAAACAATATATACAAGCTCGACATCAGGTAGTAATATGGGCAATGACATAGGCAGCTGCTCTCAGGTGGAAGCATCATGGGGACCTTCAACATGAACTTGAACCTAATAGACCCTGTTGAAACTCGGCTTTCACAATTGATGGCCTCCCAAGCCTACCCAGTCAGTGACTCTTCTTATCCACGATCAATAGCTTTCCATTTCATTCCCGTCTTGCAACGGAGGACGTTCTCACATTCGGTGCCTAAGTGGCCCTGTTTTTGTGACGGGTGTGGTTTACACTGGGGTTCTAGTGAGGACGCGGTTTACACTGCGGTTCTAGTGAGGGATGCGGTTTTACATTGCGTGCACAATTGTCCGGTTTTACACTGCGTGCATGATTGTGCAGTTTAAACTGCGTGCATGATTGTTTACTTTACACTGCGTGCACAATTGTGCGGTTTTACACTGCGTGATTGTACAGTCTACACTGCGTGCATGATTGTTTACTTTACACTGCATGCACGATTGTGTGGTTTTACACTGCGTGCATGATTGTGCAGTTTAAAATGCGGTTTTACACTGCGTGATTGTACAGTCTACACTGCGTGCACGATTGTGTGGTTTACACTACGTGCACGATTGTGTGGTTAACGTTGCATGCACAATTATGCGGTTTTAGTGAGGGCTGCCGTTTACACTGCCGGCACACACATACCTACCCACACAAACTCACACACACATACGCACACACAAACACACATGCGGTTTACGTTGCCTGCACGGCTGTTATTGAATCTGCCTGGAGACGCAACAGTGCACAAGGGCAGGTACCACAGTAACACAGCCTAGCAGTCGCACGTTTTGACTGATGGCTTACTCTGTAAACTCTGGAAACTCTGTAACACAGCTCACAGTAACACAGCTCACAGTAACACAGCTCACTGTAACAACAAGCGCAGGTGTCACAGTAACACAGCTCACTGTAACAACAAGCGCAGGTGTCACAGTAACACAGCTCACTGTAACAACAAGCGCAGGTGTCACAGTAACACAGCTCACTGTAACAACAAGGGCAGGTGCCACAGTAACACAGCTCGCTGTAACAACAAGGGCAGGTACCACAGTAACACAGCTCACTGTAACAACAAGGGCAGGGCTTAGAAGCTTGTTTGTTATGGATTAGGAGCAGTGCTGCACTCAAAAGTGCGTAGAGGACAGCAGGCTACACAGGTTGGTGTAACATTTTCTTGAGCAGGTTCAGGAGGCGCCAGAAGAAAAAATGTTGGATAGGCACGAATGATTTTTGGGCTGAAACCCCCTGCCCCTCCCCCCCCTAAATTCCCCTTCCGGTGCCCCCACCAGGACAAAAAGGGTACAAATCTGCTCCTTTTTCAAATAGGCATCCATCTGCATACTCATCAAGACCTGAAGTTGAAGTGTTACAGAGTTATGGGGCAAAACTGAGATACGGATGCCCATGCACACGTGACCTACCAGGCACCCATAACTGGCTTGCACAGTCCCACATTGCTTCCATTTCTTTAGAAATCCACTGACTATCTCATGCTGGCACAATCCTGCAAGTTTGGGGTGAATTGCTGCTCCATTGGCTTGACTCACCCCACGGCCTGCACCCGAGCGTGTGTGCCTCTGACTTTTGGACATGTCCACAGCCCCCCCCTCCTTAACCCAATTTGCTCAAAAAGAGGGTGCCAATCGACTGGGCTTGAGCTGAGGATTCCGCTTATAGTATTTTGTAGGAGTGGCCCAGCAAACTTTTGGAGGGGGGATCCAAAAAACTTGGACCCCCCCCCATACCTCCGGTTCGATCCATACATATATCAATCGACAGCACCCAACAAGAGGATTCCGAATACTTAGTTTTTAATTGATTTGACACGTGCCGTCCAAAAGTTATGCTTACTGGCGCCTCCTGGCGAGCTCTTCATTTTCTAAAGCGAGTTCTAATTTCCTTGAGCGAGTTCTTGGTGCAACATTTTCTTGAGGGCAAAGAGGCCTGATTGTTATGAGGTAAGATGAGTATTGTACCTGGTTATGGGCTAGGATGAGTACTGTACTTGTTTATGAGCTAGGATGAGCATCGTGCCTGGTTATAAACTAGGATGAGTACTGTACCTGTTTAAGGGCTAGGATGAGTATGGTACCTGGTTATAAACTAGGATGAGTACTGTGGCTGGTTCTGGATATGGGCTAGGATGAGTACTGTACTTGTTTATGAGCTAGGATGAGTACTGTACCTGGAGATGCAGTAACCGATGGCGGGCAGAACAGTGTACTGCAACAGCATGCCGAGGGCCAGGAGGCCAGGCTGCTTTGTAAACACCTGAGAACGCAAAACAGATGGGTGATTGTGTCTTCCAACATTTCGGTCCTGTATTATAATAGTTTTTTTGTCCAGGTTGATATTACGGCGTTCATGTTCACAGCCGATTGTTGACCCTACCACAAGCCAAGCCGTATCAATATGCTGAATTTGGATACTGCAGGTGCCTGTATGTACGTAATTGGTGAAAAACGCTCATGATCATCAATCAGGAAGGAAGTTGACATCGATGCAGGATCCACTAGGAAGTTGACATCGATGCAGGATCCACTAGGGACCTTTCTCCCCCCTTTTCATATAGTGCAAGCGCACCATTACCCAATTAGCTTTAGCGCTAATACTATATAAACAAAAAAGCAATTATCTAAAAAAACCTTTTACTTACAAAATCCACTAGGGTGCCTGCATTTGCAGAGGGAACAGCATGCGCTATTGTGAAGTGCATAGCGCCCAGCGCTAATGTGCCCTCTTCTTGAAAATGTCGTGGGTGTGGGTTTGAGTGTGTGGGTGTGTGTTTGTGTGTAGGTGTGGGTGGGAGGGAGGGAGGGCATGAGGGTGTGAAGGTGTGGGAGATCCTTGTACTCACCCACAAAGACGCTGCCGTCCTTATCCCTAGCGATGTGCTCACCTTTCTATGCGCTCAAAGTGCTAGCACCATAAGCACCATTTACCGAATAAAAGGCATGTTCTCATTCAGGCTCCTCTGAGCGCCAGCAGAATAAGCCCCATTTCTCGAGCCAAACGTGAGGGAAATCTTTGAGTTTTCTCGAATACAATTACATATGATTTTGTTCAATAAAGAATATTTACAGACGGATTTAGCTTAAGCAAGGTGTTTTGTCATTCAAGCCAACTCCTCTCGGTGCCATCCTTCTCCCTCCCTAGCTGAGTGCTCACCTTTCCAATTTCTCTGAATGTCAATGTCAGCCCCATACCAAGCTGGACAAACATGAGGCCGTTCGTGATCTGGCTTGTCTGGAACCTGTCATAAACGGCATGCAGATTATGTCATATCACTTGCTAATCAGCATGAATAGGCCGTGCAAGATAGCATGAGTGACCTTGACCCGGCTCACCCAAAACCTGCATTGCATGGCATATAGATCGTGTCCTACTGCTAACAAAATCAATATGAACCACAAACTAGAAGTGTGTGAGCGTGATTTTGATCTGGATTGCTGGCAGCCTTTGCGGAACTGTCTGCCTGACATATCAGAGTCCTATGCATCGTGCATGTACTTCAGTGAAATCATGCATATGCCGCAGCAAATTCAGCGCAATTTCACAAGCTGGACAAACACCTGAAACAACACAACGCCTAGATAGCTTGAAGCACCATATTGAACACACACCAATAAGTAATGCAGAATCATACAGGTGGGAAACACAGTGATTTTATGCGCACAACGGGAAAAAACACTTGCAGCCCCACCAGATAACATAGTAATTACCAGTTAAAGAGCTCTGGCTTCTGGAATCCACCGAAGGCCGCACATAATACCCAAACTGCACATTGCATAGGGGTAAGAAAACATGAATGACAGCATGGGTTGAACAATTGAAAAGGTTAAAAATAGGGTAGATTAGGTTGAGGAGTAGGCAGAGGAGCTTGTACGGTTGGGTTGCTGTACACTGTACGTGTGATTGGTGTAGGGAATAGGTGGGAGATTGCACAGATGGAGCAAGGTTGGGAATAGGGTGGATTAGGTTGAGGTGTAGGTAAGAGCAAGGTTGGGAATAGGGTAGATTAGGTTGAGGAATAGGTGAGAGGAAGGTTGGGAATAGGGTAGATTGAATTAAGAGGAATATGGTAAGAGCAAGGTTGGGAATAGGGTAGATTAGGTTGAGGAATAGGTAAGAGCAAGGTTGGGAATAGGGTAGATTAAGTTCAGGAATGGGTCAGAGCAAGGTTAGAGAAATAGGTTACAATAAGTTGAGGAAGGTTGGGAATAGGGTAGATTAGGTTGAGGAATATGGTAAGAGCAAGGTTGGGAATAGGGTAGATTAGGTTGAGGAATAGGTGAGAGCAAGGTTGGGAACAGGGTAGATTAGGTTGAGGTATAGGTAAGAGCAAGGTTGGGAATAGGGTAGAATAGGTTGAGGAATAGGTAAGAGCAAGGTTGGGAATAGGGTGATTAGGTTGAGGAGTAGGTAAGAGCAAGGTTGGGAATAGGGTAGAATAGGTTAGGAGGAAAATGGTAAGAGCAAGGTTGGGAATAAGGTAGATTAGGTTGAGGAAAAGGTAAGAGCAAGGTTGGGAATAGGAAAGGTGGATACAGGTGTACGTGGAACCTGAACTGCAAGGCCAAAAACAGCGGTCGTGAAAAATGGCAGGGGTGAAAATCGGTGCATATGACTAGGGTTTGCCACGACCGTATATATACATATATATGTATATATATATACGCCGTTCATTATCTTATATTTGAAATAAAAACTGCAAGAAATACCGTACATACACCGCATATGTATGGTTGTGGCCAATTCCACATATGACCTAAATTGTACACCGTGGGTGAAGAGTAGGGGTGGGGGTGAGTGCATGTATGACCAGCCTCAAGCTGTGAGGGTGGTAGCAGGCAAAGGGTGGGGGGCGAATGCACACAGGATCCTTCGATGATGCAAGCATTTGGTAAGAAGCATTTGGGGATCCTTGGATGATGCAAGCATCTGGGAAGGATTCGTTGTTGTAGGAGGCAATGAATGTGTGGCGCAGACAACAAATAGTGGGGGAAGAAGATGGAAAACCAGTCCAGAGTAGTGGAATGCCATTGTCAGCGTCTGCCTGGGTAGTACGTTCATATGGTTGGCCAGATTCGTGTACGCGCACACCCTGTTTACGACCGCACCCTGGTTACGACCGCACACCCTAGTTACGACCGCACACCCTGTTTACGACCGCACACGTTCGTTACAACCACACCCTGGTTACGACTGCACACGTTTGTTACACTGCACACCCTGGTTACGACCGCACCCTGGTTACGACCGCACACCCTAGTTACGACCGCACACCCTGGTTACGACCGCACACGTTTGTTACAACCACACACCCAGGTTACGACCGCACCCTAGTTATGACCGCACACCCTGGTTACGACCGCACCCTGGTTACAATCGCACACGTTCTATGTGACTGCACCCTGGTTACGACCGCACACGTTCGTAACGACCGCACAACCTGGTTACGACCGCACACGTTCGTTACGACCGTACCCTGGTTACGACCGCACAAGTTCGTTACGATTGCACCCTGGTTACGACCCCACACGCTCGTTACGACTGCACCCTGGTTACGACCGCACACGTTTGTTACGACTGCATGTACGGTTACTTCCCTGCTAAAATCACCGTACAGACACCGTATTAAATACAACTACACGTGTAAGATTTCGGCCAACCCTGCACTTGTATCTTTTGTTTTTAGGAATGCATGATCCCATTGAGGCGCTGGAATGCGCAGTCTGGTTCTCCATTCCTATGGTGCAAGTCCTTGGATTTTAACATTGCAACGACAACAACAGGGGATCAGCACAATGTACAGGGATACCATCTGCAAATCAGTGCTCACGCTAGGCGATAGAGCTAAGCTGGGAGCGTGCATTCGTTCAGGGCCTCACCTGCAAGCAGGGGTGTGCCCCTCCCCCAAAAATTTTAGGAGAGGCCCTTTGAACAGAAAGTGCCGTGACTAAGCTTATGTAAACGAATAGTATCATTTTGCCAGCAAGGATTGATGAGCCTCCTCGCGGGCGAGTCTCGTAGAGAAACTTGCATGCCCTTAACCGTGACCTCCTTTCTCACCACAGCTAGTAGACAGGGAAGCTACCACCTCTGTGTTGCCCAGTACAGCCTAGACAGGGAGGCTGCCACCTCTGTGTTGCAGCACCACCTAGACAGGGAAACTGCCACCTCTGTGTTGCAGCACCACCTAGACAAAGAGGCTACCACCTCTGTGTTGCCCAGCACAGCCTAGACAGGGAGGCTACCACCTCTGTGTTGCCCAGCACCACCTAGGCAGGGAGGCTACCACCTCTGTTTTGCCCAGAACAGCCTAGACAGGGAGGCTACCACCTTTGTGTTGCCCAGCACCTCCTAGACAGGGAGGTTACCACCTCTGTGTTGCCCAGCACCTCCTAGACAGGGAGGTTACCACCTCTGTGTTGCCCAGCACCTCCTAGACAGGGAGGCTACCACCTCTGTGTTGCCCAGCACCACCTTCATGTGTTCATGAACACACACATCGGCACTGGACTTGTTGCCACCACACCCGCACTTGAGGTAATTGTTTTAATTTCAATCTTTTACAGCATCAGCACTGCATCAGCTCCATAGCAATCAACCACCCACTTAGGATAGTTACTCTTCAACAGTATTGATTGGACAATCCCCCTAACGGAATGGTTGCAGTCCACTCCAGTTTCCGCAGTCCATGGACGGGCAAGCGAAAAATACAAAATCGAATCGCACGTCCCAACAGACCTCTTTTGGCTTCTGCAAGACCAGGAAGTAGGAAACCAGACTCCAGTCCAAGATGGAGCAAGCCGGCTGTTGTCAAGTTTAAGTTTAGTTTGGATTACAAAGGCATTCAACCTGTTGTCAAGAAGTCTATTATCCCGCCAACACACAAACACAGCCACCCAGTGTGACATACTCACTGAGTTGATGCTCACACCTTGGAATGAAGAAACACACACAGGACAAATGAACAACACGCACAGCAAGTCACCAGAATTAGCCAGAACGCCAGAACCATGTCAGTATATACACAGTCGTATGTTATATAGTATAATATTACCTTTTAACTTCATCACAGTGTTCCGGTAATTCAACAGTTAAAGGTTTTATATGTTGGGTTGGCCAGAACCGTATATCTGCACCGTATATGACCGTATGTATGGTGATTTCCCTGCCAGAAATACCGTATATACACCGTATATACCTATAAATGTATGGTTCTGGCCAACCCTATTTATATGGTATACAGTATACCATGGTACGCTTTTATATGAGGTACGTGGTACGTACATATAAAACTCATACACTGTATACAAACGTGACAGAAATCCCATATACGGTTCTGGTCGACCCTACAAAGCACACAGCATTAAATTACCAAGCACCAAAATCACACTTCAAATCACACTCCAAATCACCAAGCACCAAAATCACATTCCAAACCACACAGCAAACCGCACAACAAATCAGACGGCAAATCACTCACCAACACACACCTAAGAACACTCACTCACAAGGAAATAGGGAAGTTATTAGGGAGCTGAAGCGGATGAAGGCCGCCATTACAGGGCCTGGCCCTTCCTCTGTGTTGTCATTTCCAGCAGGTAAGTCTCCTGAGAACCAGCAGTGTGTGCAAGAGCCACGTGCGAGCATGTGTGAGTGTGAGTGGGTGTGTTATTTGTGCTTCTTTGAGGGGGGGGGTGTTTGTGTTTGTGGGAGGGGGGGTGCGTGTGTGTGTGTGTGTGTTGTGCGTGCGTGCGTGTGTGTGTGTGTGTGTGTGTGTGTGCGTGTGTGTGTTGTGCGTGTGTGCGTGTATGTGCGTTGTGTGAGTGTGCGTGAGTGTGTGTCTTTGCGTGTGTGTATGTGTGTAATTATGCGTGAGCAAGCATGCGTGCGTGCATGCAAACCTGCTGGTGCTGCTGCACCATCCCCAGCCGCACATGGGGCCCATAAGGACCCACGCCTTTGCTGACGCTTGTGCTGGCTGCTGTTGCATTGGTGTCGCTGATGAGGGACATCAACAGAACTCGGCCTCCCTGCAAACCTGGAATTCCTGTTATCTATGTCATTTCTGCTACTACTGCTGCAGATGATGGTAGAAGACAAAGGACCCCTCCCCGCATAAAAACAAGAGGGCTTCCGCGTCGCTGAGAAATGGCTATCGTTTGGTAATGTAGAGGTGCTGCATGAGTGAGAAGGAAACGCACTTGCATTAGTGCCAAAAAAAACTGCACCGAGACGTGTTGTATGTGTTTGTGCGTACATACGTGCATGTGAGTGAGTGTGCATGTGCATGAGTGTGCGTCTGCGTGTGAGTGTGTGTGTGTGTGCGTGTGTGTGTGTGTGTGTGTGTGTGCGTGTGCGCGCGCGTGCGTGCGTGCGTGCGTACGTGCGTGCGTGCGTGCGTGCGTGCGTGCGTACGTGCGTGCTTGCGTGCGTGCGTGCGTGTGTGTGTGTGTGTGTGTGTGTGTGTTTGCGTAAGCAAAAGTCCCACCTGACCTGCCTCTGCAGCATGACTTCAATAAATTAGTTCAATTTTTTCTTTCCCTGACACCGATGGCCCTTAACCCTACTTCCACATACTCAGCGATTTGAATTTTATTATTCTTAGTCAGGGAGGGGAGGGAGGGTGTCGGTGAAGGATTAATGACATAAAGTGGCGTTGACCACTTTATTGCCCTTCAATCAATCCAGTCTGAGCTACGACTTTGACCGCCCAAACATCCGCTCTTCCGACTTCCTGCAGCCCGATTAATGGTATTTAATTCGTTGCTATGCTTGTCGGGTTCCTATGGTCTCGGGTTCCTACTCACGCACACAGGCACAGGTACTCACGCATGCAAGCCATGCACGCACGCACACACGCATGCACGCATGCACGCACGCAGGCACAGGCACTCACGCACGCATGCACGCTCGCATGCACGCACGCAGGCACAGGCACTCACGCATGCACGCACGCCGCACGCACGGACGCACGCAGGCACAGGCACTCACGCATGCACGCACGCACGCACACACAGACACACACACACATAAACATACACACACACACACACACACACACACACACACACACACACACACACACACACACACACACACACACACCACGTGGAGCTTGACCTCCCTATATCCCTGTCTATGAAAATTGCTGAAGCACGCTGTGCTGTGCTTTTGCCTGAGGATCAGGGCTTGTGTCTTCACAGAGTTGAAACTCAATCAGGTGAACCTCCCACTGGTTTGGATTCAGTTTCGTGTCTTTAGCAAGCTGCTGAAAAACTGAGTTGCGGGTGGTTACCGAGAAGAGCACCCAGTACAAGGTAAAAATAAGATAGCGTCGGGATGAGAAGAGGCTTTCAAAGCACGTGTTGTTAGGTTTGTTAGCAACCAGTAAGGCAGTGTTTGTTGGCAGTGTTTCTCAGATCTAGGCCCTGTTCTACTAAATTATCTGCACTGCCTATGTCAGTGTAGGCAATTTGGTTGGCACCGCATGATCCCTTTTGTAGGGCTTGGACTATCAGTGTACTTGCCATATTATGACATTTCATAATCATATTACTCATTTAAGTGTGTTGGCAACTCGAGAGTTTGTGGAGCGCACTGTCTGTGCAGTGGCAGAAGGGGCAGTTTGCGTTGGGGAAAAGCCGTATCGGAAGGCATGCTTTTGATTAAAGATTGTATTAATGTGGTACCTTATAGCTCATAACATTACGCTTTTCGTAAAACTTGAGGTTACTATTGTTCCAGAAAGCATTTATTGTAGCTGCCTTATTGACTCGCGGTCTGAGGTTCTTCCAGTAGTTGTAGTAGGTACCCTGTGTCTGTTTTGGCGCTCCCCAGTCTGTGTGCTTTGCACATTTTTGTTTTCAGCTTGGCCACTATATCAGAGAGTGCACAAAGCCTAGGTGAACTTGCCCCTCTTCTTCCGCTGCGCTCCTCGTCTTTGTATTTGGCCGCAAGCCAGCAGAGGTGTGTGTATGCATTACCGTCTTGAGCTGGAGGCTGAAAGTGCAAACCATGACCACCGTCGTGTAAGGCAGAGTGTTTGGCAATTGCGTCTGCGCATTCATTTCCGGCAATGCCACTATTGGCTTTCCCTTTTTTTAGAGCAGATCGGTTCTGGTGAAGCATGAATCATGGATACAATTTGTTCTAGCAGATTTGAGTGTATATGGGCTGGTTGCATTTCAGGGAAGAGTATTTTGTTTTATATTCTGGCTTAGGGAGCATGCACTGATGCAACCTTTGTATACTTGTTGGTAAGTGCTGTTGCAATCCCTGTGAGCTCTGCTCTATTTATGGTGTTAGTCACGCCTCCTGGGTTTGAGGGCAGCACACCCCTGTGCCTATATAGTTTCAAAACTTCGGAAATTTCAGTCTCGCCTATGTGACTTCGGAATTCCGTCAGTGAAGGCCCACAGCCTCCAGTTGGGGCACGTAAAGTCAAACTGCTTGTCGTTCCATGGTTGGAGGTGGATGAAAAAAGAAAAAAGAAAAAGCTACACAGGCAGTGAAAGCCACTCCCCACATTAATTAAGGAAAAGGAGCCACTTTGGTACCGAGTACCGGAAAGCTCCTCCACCGCAAAAAGGAAAGGAAAAATCAATGGGGATCAAGTGGGTTGCAGGCTTGGCCTGAAACCGGCTCCTGATGAGAGTTGATAACAGTACTGGAAAGGGCACGTCTGGTATGGACAAGTTTAGCAGCAATGTTCACAGAGTGCACATGGAGCTTGGAGGCAAGCTTCTTAACTCTTTGAGAATCAAGACCCAGGCTTCAGAGTGTGAGTGTTGTAGATGTTGCCAACCACACCCAGAAGGATGATGTGGAGAGTAACGGAGGCTCCTTGGAGAATGTTGCAGATATCTTTGTGCTGTTCCTTTGCGGCGTTCAGCTGGTTCTGAGGTCTGGTGTCCTCACAATACTTGATCTTGACGAGGTGGATGTCACGCCAAGTTTTGCTGAGGTCTTTGGGTTAGTGCTGTCTGGGGTTGGTGGCTCTACTGGTGGCTGGCGGTGCTGCTGGGGTGCTGCCAGTGGGGTGCTCCCTCAATTGCCCACTGCCACTTCGGAATTTGGGGTCGTAGTCGAGGGGGGATGCCATTATTTCTTTAGTGACTAAGGCCCACTTTTATAAGGCAGTGATATGGGAGGGGAGTATCCGCGCGAAAGAGTCTTTGCTTTTTTACTCGTATCGGTCTAGATGTAGAGGCGTCTTTACGTGCAATGAGGCCAACAAGTTCTGATGCAAAGCTAATGGGAGGAGGTTGGACGTGCTCGTGCAGACCGCTGCATTTTGCCCTATTAAAGGCCTTTTGTAGTATGTCAAAGCGCTCGGGAGTAACCATACCTTTACAATTTCCGTCGACGTTGTAAATACAGGCTACTGTGTCTGTGTACACTTCAGGAAGCATGGTGTCATCTGGGGGGGATAGGCAGGGTACTCTTTTCTTGATACTTCATGAGAACAATGGTTGTGATCCAGTACTCACAATGCCCTGTGGCTGTAATGTAGCCTGTGGGTTGGTGGGCTGGATGTCAAAGCTAACTTTGTTCCGAAGATCACTAGAGTGTTGGACGCTAGAGTGTTGGCCTCTTTTCTGGCTACTGACGTCCTCTCTTTTTGGCAAAGTATGGGGGGCAAACATGTTTGGTGATGTGATCCATGTCCTCTCTCGCGAGATCTTGATTTTTTTCCCCAAACTGCTTCTGGAATACTCCTTTGCATTTTCTGCAGCCAAGCCGGCGAGCCATCGGTCAAATACTGTTTTGCTTCTTTATTCCAGACAGCAACAATATCCATAGTATCCATGCTCCAGGTGTGGTTGGAGAGTTTACGCTATACACCCTTTCACGAGGTCGGCCTTGCATATGTGAGTTTTGTCTTGGGGATGAAGTCAAGCGTGGTGCAGTATTTGGGGTTATCTCGCACCAATGTTCTGTAAGCATTGATGCTCTTGTTTTCCCAATTGAGTAGAAATAGGAAGGTGTCAGTTGGTAGCTCACTACGTATTGCGGATCGTAGGGAGTTTTGCACGTACCTGAGCATTTTTGTGTCATCATATTTTTAGGTGGCAAGCTGAGAAAAATGTGAGCTTAGTGACAAGGCAACAGAAACTAAATCACGGTGTCGTCCGCTCCAGTATGAGGAGTATCCAGATTTAAAGTCCAGAGCACATGCCATTTTCTCTTTTAAAACCATGGCCCATGTCAGATCAAATTACGGTCACTGCAAAGTATAAGACTCAGCACATCTACTGATTATGGTTGCGCCTTCGGACCAAGAAAGGCCTCCAAGGTGGAAAAACCATCCAGCAGAGGAGTGAGTTCTTTGCATCGCTGGTCCCTAATGCTTCTACCAGTTCTCTGGCCCATGGCCTTGTGCGCTCTCTGCACACATGTATGTGTGTCTACTACTCTGTGTCTACTCAGCTTTGCGTCGCTGCCACACTGCTGGTCCTTCCCGGAGCTGAGACCCATGACTCAGATAGACCTCTCGGCCTCATTGTTGTTACACCTTGATAATATAAACGGACGAATAATTAGAATCGGAGACCTTACACGGCACAGGGTCTCTTGAGGATCCCCTCTAATGGTACCTCCTAGGGATCACATGTTGTCAATTGATTACCAAAAATATCAAATCCAGAAGATAAAGGTTATCAATAAGACTGGCCATCCAGCTTATTGAACAAGACATGAAGAAACTCTCAACTGTCAACCAATTTAACTGCTCCGTCACACGATTCGTCGCTGCCAACGATTGGGCGTGACACCCACTATTGTAGTGCTGCACTAATATGCTGGGGTAGGATATGGGAGTAAGCAATATTCTATTGTAAGTTGGCTTGCTTGAGGGGTTAATTTTGAGGCGTGCTTGGTTTTCTTGAAGTAGACCGGCGATTTCTGCTGCTAGGCACTGGACAAGAGAGGACATATTTTTCATGTAACCCATTAAGCTTCATGAAACGTTTCTCGTTAAGAGGGGAAAACGCTCGGGAGTCATCATGCCTATGCATTTGCCATCTGACTTGTATATGCAGGCCACTCTAGCTTCATACAGTTTTGGGAGGGAAGCCTTGTGTGTTTATTAATGGCCGCTGTTTTGTGCAGTATCATCTTTCAGGACTGAGATCCAACTTAAGCAAGAAGACATTGAACCTTAAAACATGCTACTCATGACTGCCCAGGACTTGAAGTCCTGGGAAATCATACATGCAGCGCCCTTCCACACAATGCAAGAGAACGGGGATGCAAGCACTGGCGCCTGCCATTCGTCCAAGCACAACGAGAGGGGGCACAGACCCCTTACGTACTGTGAAGAATCTCACCACACCTGAGGTGCCACTAGTGCTTACACGCTTAAAACAATATTGATCTCACCACACCTGAGGTGCCACTAGTGCTTACACGCTTAATAACAATATTGATCTCACCAAACCTGAGGTGCCACTAGTGCTTACACGCTTGATAACAATATTGATCTCACCACACCTGAGGTGCCACTAGTGCTTACACGCTTGATAACAATATTGAATGAGCTCACAGAACAGTGGACGTGGTGTGTGCATACATTTGAGAGAGGTTTCAATCGTGTAGACGCTTGCCTGAGAACAAATGCTTTATACACGAGCAGCAATGTGCTTTCCTTGTGCAGAACAAACATCATTACATCTTGGTTGCAATGCAAGGTGCCGTTGGTTCCAAAGCAGATATAATGAGTCAAAGTACACTGTTTCAATTTAAACAAGCTTTGCTGTGGTGGACGACAAGCAACGGAAAGTGCCTGCTAATCTGCTTTTAATCTGATTTCAATTTCGATCTGTATACATGATTTTACAGTCCTGGCCAGGCAAGTGCTGGTTCAGAGCTCATATAGCAGCAGATCCCGCAGCAAAAGAGTGATGAGCGAACCAGAACATATTTGATGTTCCAGATGTGAAAAAGAAAAGAAACGACACTACGCAAGCAGCAGAAACTCCCTGCATCAATTAAGGAACAGGAGAGACATTGGCCCGAAGTGCCGTGAGTCTACCCCACCAAAGGAAAAAAAAGAAAACTAGTGGGGATCTAGTTTGTGCGCATAATGTACAGAGTGAGCATGCAATTTCAGGGCAATCTTGTGGGCCCTCTGTGAGTCGAGGCCGAGCTCTTTTAGATGATACAAAGTGTTAATTCGCTCTCTTCAAACAATCCTCTTCTTGAGAAAGTTGTGCGGGCTGACCCTCTAATTGCAAATAGAAGTGATACATGGACTTACCAGGTTCTGCACGCACTCCAAGATTTCCCTGCGTCTCAGCAATTTTTGAATGCCATACGATCACGCAAGTCTATCACTTTGAAACAGTTTGAGCTCCCTTTGCGCGGACATATCATTGGGAGCCGGAGAGAACTTGATGATTTGACACCACATGATAATCACCATTCCAGTAGAATTATGAGGACTTATCACGCACATTTTGGTGTACCTTTGGGGATTGCTCCTGGCTGGTGGGATGACAGAAAAAGAAATCATAAGCCTGTGTTACCTATCTACCTTCGCTTGGATATTTTCAACAATCTCAGCCGTGCACTTTCTTGCCTTCGCCTTTCTGGCCATAACTTGTTGGTTCAAAGAATGCTTAATAACAGGAATAGAAGGCCTTATGAAATCAGGATATGCGACAAACGGGACTGGCACTCTGTTCAGGATGAGGAACACACTTTGCTGGACTGTTCGCATGAACATCTTGTTAGCCTCCGCACACAGCACCGACAGCTAGTCTTCCCACATCAAAATGAAGATAGCCCAACTTGTTTGAGGACTTTTTTGAACCAACCAGATATTCATGGTGTGGCCTCTTTTGTGGCTGAGTGCCTAGCCCTTTTCCCTTGATGTTTTCTAGTGCATTTTCATTATTATCACGGCAGGCATAGAAGTAGACCTGATCACATTCTCATGACTCCCAACTTTTACCATGGTTTGCGGAGCACTGATATTCAACCTTCCAACGAGCGAATCGCTGATCATTGCAGTATCACAGCGTGTTTCAAAGTAAGACAGAGTGGTTTGACAGGAGCTGATATGAAGTACTCGAGCCTCTGCATGTTTGTCACGGTGGCTGTCCGAAGCACATATTGAGGTGGAATCCTGACAAATCACTTCATTACGCTGAACATCTTGGAAACAATATTGCAGGCCACAATTCTTTCACGAAGGCTATTGAGAGAAAGGACGTAGAAGCAGCTAACAGTTCTTTACGGGCTATAACTATTTCAGCTGCTTGCACTTATGGTATGGGGAAGTTTTCGCCTTGATGTGTTTTTCTATTGGAAGAATCAAAGGGTGGCAGCTGGAGCCAGAAAGGCTCCCTGGTTTGATGATGTATGCAGGAGAAAGAGATGGGATTTTTTACGTTCTTTGAGGGACGGTAGAGAGGATTTACAGGATACAAAGAAAGAGTACAGAAAACATACGCGGAGGGTTGCACGCAAATTCTCAAAACAACAGACTGCTAATGTTTTGGACAAGTTGAGCAAAAGGGATCCAGCTATTTACGACATGCTGAAACAAAGAAAGACAAACCTGTCCATCCCCTGTGCCTACAGATGCTTGGAATACCTACCTCCTTTCACATGTCAATGCTAAACCACCTCCTAAACCTCCTGATGCACTGAACAGGAATTCAAGGCACATAGATGCACGGGCTTCAGCTGTCCCTTTGGGTCGTGG
>Ga0307968_1000459_pt1 | contig 28862 bp, 33 predicted proteins | sample OrgLakmetagen650_FD_201834 | JGI IMG/M metagenome (GOLD analysis project Ga0307968, IMG submission 201834) | Saline water microbial communities from Organic Lake, Antarctica - #650 | ecosystem: Environmental > Aquatic > Non-marine Saline and Alkaline > Saline | place: Antarctica: Organic Lake...
GTGTCTTGTTCAGTCTGGCCTCCTTCTCTTCTTGAAGCTGCCTTTTTTTTTTTGCTATAGCTCAACTGCCCTCGCTGGCGGATATAGCTGTGTAACCCTTACCCTTACCCTTACAAAAAAAAAAAACTGGAAAGTGTGACGTGAATGAGGAGCCAAACCTAGCTAAACAAAAGGAGGAACGTCCAGCCAAGAGACGTCGGTGCATCGGTTGCCATCCACCTACTAGGTAACAGAAAACTGGCCAGCTTTTCCACAACAAGAGCTCTTCAAACTCTCTTGGTAAAAGTTGCAGGCAGCGAACCACTCTCCACATTAATTAAGAAAATGAAGCCACTTCAAATAGTACCAGGTACCGTAAAACTACGCCACCAATAGAATAAGAAGACTGTCATAGCAAATCACTGTCACTGCAAAGTATAAGTCTCAGCACAACAATCTGTAAGACCAATGGGGACTAGGAGGGTTGCAGGCTTGACCTGAAACCGGCTCCTCATGGCAGTTAATAATACCTAACACTAAAATGTATATCAAGGAGTAAATGAGGCATTAACAGCTTACGTTGTTCTTGTGCCTTTTCTGCTTATTGGATAGGAGAAGTGTACTACATACTACATCCACCAGTAGAGCCACCAACCCCAGACAGCACCGACCCAAAGACCTCAGCAAACCTCGGCTAACATCCACCTCGTCGAGATCAAGTACTGTGAGGACACCAGACCTCAGAACCAGCTGAACGCCGTGAAGGAACAGCACAAAGACCTTTGCAACATTCCAAGGAGCCTCCGTTACTCTCCACATCATCCTTTTGGGTGTGGGCGGCACCATCTACAACACTCACACTCTGAAGCCTTTCAAGGAACTGGGTCTCGAATCTCAAACAGTTAAGAAGCTTGCCTCCAAGCTCCATGTGCACTCCGTGAACTTTGCTGCTAAACTTGTCCATACCAGACGTGCCCTTTCCAGTACTATTATCAACTCTCATCAGGAGCCGGTTTCAGGCCAAGCCTGCAACCCTCCTGATCCCCATTGATTTTTCCTTTCCTTTTCGCGGTGGAGGAGCTTTACGGTACTCGGTACCAAAGTGGCTCCTTTTTCTTAATTAATGTGGCTTTCACTGCCTGCGTAGTTATTTCTTTTTCTAAGAGGCTCTGAGTGGGGTTACTAGTGCAGCGACTAGCCTCTGGAGGCACAGGCTGGGGTGCATGGCTGGTAACTAGTTAAATCTGACATACTACATTAATTTAAACACCTGAACTTTTAGGAAAACAATACAGCAGAAAACAAAATTCACGCTTACTTCTGTGCAGGCACTCTGCGCCTTTTTCTGGCATTGCTGCCCCCCTTTGCATTTTCTCCTCTCCCCTGCCACCTCGTTCTTCCTCTTGCTGCCCCCCCCTCCTTCTGCAGATACTCCTGTGTGTGTGCATATGTTGGTATGGTGCAAGGAAACAGGTGTTTAAATGGAACAGCCAGGTCCTCAGCTCGTGCCTGCAGCTATAACATAATAAAAATAGTAGCCCAGCAGAGAAAAAGGAGAGGTTCTGTTAGAATGTGTATGTGTGTGCGCGCAAGTTTGTGCGAGTTTTAACCGTGTCCCATGTTGCATATATGTGTGCACGCGCGTGTGTTTGAATAAATGTGCATACGTGCCTACGCGTACACGCACACCCCCTGATGCCCTCCTCCCCAACACACATCCACACCGCAACATGCCCACCTGTAGGCACATCCTCACGGCCGCCGCGCACACCCTCCTCTTGCGCGTCCTGCTCTTGAACAATGGTCGGCACCTGCACCGTTTCGATGACAGCCCCTCCTGCCCCTCCCACATCACCAGACGCAGCCGCGCTGCCCCGTCCTTTCTGCCCCCCCCTCTTGGGACCCTGGGCACCCTGCAGCAATGCTTTCTGGCCCCCCTTCTTGGGACCCTGTGCACCCTGCGGTGATGCTTTCTGGCCCGTGCCCTTGGTCGGCACCGCCACCATTCGCCCTGCCGCCATCACTATCGTGTGCTTGGCCATGGTACTGTTTATGTTGGCACCGTTGTCTCTTTGCACACCGGCTGGATTGGCGCCGGTGTTGGGGCCTTTTTTGTCACCACCGTGGTCTCTGTGTGAGCCAACTGGATCGGGCAGGTCCGAGGTTCCTGCAGGGGGTGGTGGGAGTGCAGGGACGTCATGGTCTGCCCTGAAACATTTAGATTTTAGTTGCATTTAGAATTTCAAATACGAATGGGCCTCATGAGGATCTAAACCTTGCTCTTTATTTCTGCCTCTGGCGCTGATTACGTCCGCCCGCCCTTAAGCTATACCACAAAACAGTGCAGATTTCATAAACAGCTGTCCACACCTCCGCCAGGGCCTTTGTCAGCAGGGCGTTTGTCGTCTTGCTGGTGAGGGGTGCCTCCTCCTCCTTCCTCTTCTCCTGAGAAAGCAAGCGAAATTGCAAAACAATTCGACGGCTGGACACAAGCTCATGCTGACTTTTCATCCTGGTAAATGTAGCTGCATTCAAACTGAGTGCAATGCTATGTTCCTTACACAAGCATCCCTCCCATGCAGGCTCACTTCTGTGGACAAAAAGCCTTACCGGCACCTTTGTTCGCAAGTAGTCCGTCCATCTCCACCTCAGCTACAATTGCGTCCAAAGCTGCCTTGTTTTGAGCCATCCGCACGTCACGCTCCCGCTCAAAGGGCGTCTGCATAGCGCGGACGCCCACAGACAGACATCATGCACAGTCCAAAGCGTGCTCAAGCAAAGTATGCAATGTTATAGGTGGTCCCTCAACCAACTCAGATAATTCCTAACTGCAACCCAAACGTTGCAAAGTATGCACATAATTTATTATTAAGCGTGACAACTGCTTGTCACGCTCCTACTCCAAGGTGCCGGCATAGACCTGTAGGGCAGACACACTTAGCCACAGTCTATCTTGTGAATATGCCTATATGGAATACAGGCTCTCGTGACAAGCAGAGCCTTCACGCTGCTTCCACTCCATATGCACACAGAAAGCTTCATAATATGTGTTGCCTACAGGCACATTATGGCACATGCACGCTGCTGTGTGCAGTGTAGGCATCACAAATACACACATACACACGGAACAGACACACGCACGTACACAAACGCGCATGCAAACACACACGCACACACATAAGCACACGCATACAGACCTTGCAGGCTTCCGCAGCCTCCTCTGCCATCTTTGCCCTGTGCTGCTGCTCCTCTAGCATCTTGGCTTTGTGCTGTGCTGCTTGGGCCGAGTTGACCTTGGCCCTCGCTTCTTGGGCCCTGCAAATGTAAAAGAGCAAAGCGCATTACAATAAGATTCAGTGCTTAATGAACATGAGCTACAACCAAGCCTCGGAACTGACTCACTCACGCACGCACGCAAGCACTCATACTCGTCACGTTTTGGGTTTACATGTCACATTTCCCCCTCCAGAAACTCCCTTCCATTCCACTCGCTTATGCGCTTTGCCTCAGCAGGCCACGTCTAAATGTGTCGTGCGTCGTTGAGTGTGAGCCAGTAATGATCGTGTCTATAATGTGCTCCGCGGCTGCAGCTGAAGCTTGAGCATCTAACCTCCTCTCAGGCTGCTGCACCTCTCACACAGCAGTTTACAGGGCTCTGCCTCTCCAAGTTATTTGTCACTTGCTGGTTGCGTTGCCTTGTGAAGTGTGAAGTGTGTGTCATCAAGGACGTGCGCGCTGTGAATGCAGCTGAATATTTCTCAGTATCTGCATATCTGCATCCTTCCAGATTGCTGCATTTACCCCCCTCACCTTTAATTAGCATCTGCATGCCTTCGAATGTGCTGCACCCCCACCCCCCCTTCACCTGCTAATACGCTCCGCCTCTGCTGGCCACTCGTTGGGCGTGTTATGGATGCGAACGAGCTGGTTGGGTGCCCAGAGGGGGATCACTTCTTGATCATTGTCTTCATAGCTGCACATGTGGGTGTATGAGTGTATGCGTGTGTGTAATGTGTGCATGCAAACCTGAATGTGTGTACTGTTTTTGTGTGCATATGCAAACGTGAATGTGTATGCTGTATATCTGTGCATATGCAAATGTGAAAGTATGTGTGCAATGTATACATGTGTATATATGCATGTGCAAACTTGCAAACGTGAATGTGTACTGTACATGTGTGAGCATATGCATATGCAAACGCAAAAGTGTTCTGATACAAGCGTTTGCTGACCAATGCATATGAAGCGAGCACCCAAGCATCCAACTATTTCGAGTTTTCTTCCAAACTAAAAGTCCGCTTAGCAGCAGACACGGATTTAATAATAGTCAAACGTCCTCTCGTCACCTCTGACACACACACATGCCAATTCAGATGTCACAGCCTCAGGCCACGCACGACACCCTTGCAGGGCACCTGCACACAAGCAAGTACCATCCCCAACAGCCTGTGCTGACGAATAACATAAACAGCCCACCCAACCACTCACACAATGGTGTGCCGGACTTGGAAACGGTCGTAGTCCACCACCTGAAGGGAGCACGAAAAGAAGTGTTTGGTTGGGCAGTGTGGCTCTGTTCAAATGTTTAAATGTTTAAATACAAAGGTTGGCCAGAATCGTATGTACATGCCGTACATGACTGTATAATTGATGAAATCGCTGCCAGAAATATTATATATACACCAAAGATATACAAATATATATGGCTCTCCGTAAAATACGTTATGCAGCTGCAATAGGAATGAACACATTAACATAAATATTTCTAGTCTACAGAAGCATGAGCAAGGGAAAGGAGGAAAAGAAAGCCTAACTGCAAGACTATCAGCCTACAGGAGCCGGAGCAAGGGGTGATTACATCTGAAGGCCTGCCAATGTAATTGATACATCAAACCCGCCGCACGACTTTTCAAAACACTGGCAGAGCCCTAAACGCAACACCCGTCCACCTGCACATGCCACTTGACCAGCACCAAAAACAACGCAGTCACAATCTCTGCAACCACTTGACTGCTTGAACTCATGGCAATCCCAGGACAACAACTTCCCACACCCTGTGGTGGAGGACTTCTACGGTACCCAAGTGGCTCATTTTCCTTGATAAATGTGGAGGACTTCTACAGTACCAAAGTGGCTCATTGTCCTTGATAAATGTGGGGAGTTGTTTTTACTGCCCACAAAGTTTCTCCTTTTCTCTTTTGTCCTCCCCCCCCCCAGCATACCCCATACTCATGATTACCCCTTAACCACCCCATACACAATGTAAACACACATAGGTGCACACCTTCCCTGTGTACCATGCCTCGTCCAGAGGCCACCAGCAGCTCACAGAAGCACCAATGCAGCCCCTCCCCAGCACTGCCAACTGTGCTCCTGTGTGTGCATGTTTAAGCATGTGTACTATTTGTGTATGTGTGTGTGTATGTATGTGTGTGCATGTGTGGGTATGTGTGGGTTTGTGCGCGGTTGTATGTAGTCTTCAGCTTGTGCGTGGTAGCTTGTCTCCTTCCCTTCGCTATTTGCAATTATCAAGTCAGCGCCTGCCTTGACAAAGCTTGACAAAACAGTGTCAAAACCTGCCTTGACAAAAAAGTGTCAAAACCCGCAGTAAACAAGTTAAAGCAAACAGCTAAGTGTATAAGTTAAAGTACACAGCATGGATCACAAACACGCAAACTTAAATACGACACAAACGTAAACACGCAAACACGCAAATTGTAACAGCAGGGATCACAAAGCTCTTAACATGTTTTAAGGCAGCAGACCAAATCTGCTCAAGATACAAGCAACCTGCATGCCCTAAGCACAGCAACTCTGCCCAAAAGGCACACACACACACACACACACACACACCCCAAGTAGCTATGAGCTTCTTTTTTGTGTGCAAGTTGCATGCACAACATAGCCTCTGTGAGTCACCTCACACATACTACAGGAACAATTATACGCAAGGGGTGATAACACCACAAGCAAGAATTAAGAAAACAGAGACGGAGCTGTCAGACAGTGAAGTACTCACGCTACCAGGCGGATTTAAACCTGCAACCCCAAAGAGTCTGGCCTGACCACGGACCACCAGGCTTTCAGGGCTGCTACCCTTAACGTTGCTGCCGGACAGCATAGAACTCACGCTACCAGGCAGATTCGAACCTGCGACCCAAAGAGTCTGGCCTGACCACGGACCACCTGCTTTCAGGGCAGCTACCCTTAGAACAGATACTACAAAGCAGAAACTGCATCTTTAATTCGTCAATTCATATCACTATCCATATAAGCCCACCTGCATGCCCCGCAGCCGCTGCAGAGAACGCACGCACCACGAAGCAGCGCCGTAAGGCCTGGGACGTGAGGCATACCTCACACACACCACACCTATGAGAAAAAGCAAAGAGAGGAGTGGCAATGCATGGGCTGCTTGGAAACATTGTAAGAGAGCTTGCAGGTGTCTTTGCGCTTGCTATCTTCCTCTTTTCTTATCAAGAAATCAAACAGCTGTCAAGCGAAGAAATTTTATGCCAAGGATCTTAGTGGTTTTGAAAGTGTAATTGTACAATACCTATGTTGTCAGCAGCCGTCGGATATCAGCCACACCTACACCTGAACCCATGCCTACACCCACACAACAAACTTCCCGCTCCATGTGTGTGTATCATACCCTGCTAACCAAGCACCGGCAACACACCCACACAGCCACACACCCACACACCCATACAGGCACATGAAATGCAGCGCACCGCTCCATGTGAGCAGCGGCAGCTGCAGCTTGCGCAGCCTGTGCTTGGATTGCAGGGTGGCACATGTTCATCGCGCCGGCCGCATCCCCGTTCAACGCTGCCTGGTCTTGAGCACTCTCTGCAAGGCTCTGCACACTGCCAGCTTCCTGAAAGTGTGTGTGCATGTGAGTGTGTGTCTGTGCATGTACACGCTTGTGTGGGTTTGTGGATATTGAGCAGGCTTGGGGAAGGGGGGGAGCTAGGCATTTGAGAGGGGGGAGTGCTCAGTTGTTCAGGTGGTGTGCGTTACTATATTTGGCTACGTTTGAGTCAATTATTTTCGAGTGTGCTTGGCTTGCTGTACCTCCCTATGCACGAATTAGGTAAAAGGAAAGGAAAGGCTACGCTGGTAATGTGAACGCATCCAGCGTGATGAGGGAAGGAGCACCTTGGTGTCCCCCAACATGAAGTTGGAGTGGGAAGTATGCGTGTGTGCGTGTGTGCGTGTGTGTGTGTGTTACATCGCGAGTGCCCCTCCCTGGGAGTGGACGTGCAGTTTCTGAACAGGCCCCTGTGCTGCCCTGCGCTCTCAACAAAAAGAGGCGTGTGTCTTATTAGAACAAGAGTGTTTTTTGTGCGAGACGTAGAGATCACGAGTTTGTCTTGTGCAACGCCACCAGACATGAGTACCTGGAGGGCCTTCTTCAGGTGACCGTGGCACGTCAATGTTCTTGCCGAGAACATCTGATTCAGCTCTCCTGCAGCATTGAAAAAGCGTTCAGCTTGATGAGCAAATAATGCCCACGGCATGCCAATGCTTGCCATGAGGATCAGAACAGGTAGTGAAGTTCTCCCGCAGCATTGAGGACACAAAAAACACGCTCACATGCTTTGCTTAAATGTCTGTAGCACTAAGCATAACAAAAATGCAGCGTCAACACATGAATGTTGGTAGTGGTGTCGTGCTGGACGTGCAGGCTGCCCTACTATGAAACTCAAAGTCAGGAGGGAGGATCGCAGAAATGATCAGCAGCTTGGATCAGATCCTCATCAAGAAGACAGTAACAAAATAGGTTTTGTCTCTTATCACAGATAGAACAATTTACTGCTCTGAATGATTGGGCAAAATGACATGTCAACCACGTTGACCATTCCCAAACAGCATAGGTCATACAAAAGCAAGCATTATTTGCAGCTTGCATGGCCTAAATTGAGTTTAGAGCACACTGACAGCTAGTCAAGAGTCATTCACCTGTTCTCCTTTCCTTGTACTCCTCAAATGGGTCCAGCGTGTCTTTAAACTGCCAGTTAAACTGGCTGTCACCGAAAAAGATGACAAGTACCTGACGTGAGTGTGGGTGTGTATGTGTATGAGTGTGTGTGTATGTGTGTGTACGCACGTTAAACATTGGAGTGGTGGGAACGAAAGAGAGGGAAGTTAGAGAGCAGGCTTGAAATCAGGTATCAAGAGCAAAACACACATGTACACACACACACACTCAAACACATACAGGCAGGCAGTCAGGCAGCCACATTCTCATACTTTCAAACGCACGCATGATCAAGTCACACCGACCTCAGCCTACTCCTACGTTCCTCAGCCTTCTCCTAGGTTCCTCAAGCTCTGCCTCGTCTTTAGGGCCAGAGCAGGAAGCGCTCAACTTAAAACAAGTGCAGGCTCAAGCTCACATACGCACAAACAGATAGGAAGGCACACACACTCACGCTCACACGCACAAACCTTCCTTCGATCAGCCTCGAGCTTTGTATCCTCCTCAGGGTTGCCAGAAGGCAGGTACAAGCTTCTCTCTCGTGGGGTGAGGGCGGTGAGCTACAGATGTGCGTGGAATAATTGCGTTAATGAGTGCGTGATTAATAAGTGTGGGAGTCTTTTGAGGCATGCACTAGGTGGATGTGTCTGGCGTGAGGTATAATTAGCAGGGCTGCAGACGTGAGCATGGATGTGTTGTTTGAGGTCTGCAGTGGGTAGCGTGAGGTGTGTGCGAGTGTGTGTGTATGTGTGTGTATGTGTGTGTATGTGTGTGTGTGTTTGTGTGTGTGTATGTGTGTGTATGTGTGTGTGTGTGGAATGTGTTGTTTGAGGAATGCAGTAGGCGGAGCGCGTTGTGTTGCGTTAAGTGTGAATAAATGTGTACTTGATTTGTGTTGCCGTGTTGTGGTCTCACATGTTGTGTTATTGAGGAGCGGCGAGATTGGCGCATCAGTGATAAATGTGCACTTGATTTGTGATTTTGAGGAGCGGCGGGATTGGTGCGTCAGGAAATTCGTCACACATGCTGAATGAGGAGAGAAAAAAACAGTCATGGATGCTACCATATCGGACCAGATAAAAACCAGATAGATTATTCACGATGCACGACAAGTTGGATGAAAGGATTGTGAAGCCAGAGGGAATTTAAAATCACGCATTAGGGAGAACTTTGCAGGAAACGAAGAAGGGGAGGTTGTACTCATGAACTACAGGGGGCTTGGCGTTTGAGGATCTTGAGGAACAAAGCCTTCTGCCGCCAAAAATATGAAAAGCATAGGCCTATTATGTGATGATACACAAATGATTAGGGTTGGATTGAAGAACCGTACACATACCCCGTATATGACCGTACCTATATTTTGTGATTTCCCTGCCAGAAATACCATATACGCACCGTTTGTAGATGGTTCTGTCCAACCCTATGAATGCTACATATACCGTCACTGTGTCTTGATATACTCAAAAGACGTGTGCATTCAAAAGCATCCCACGTACGTGCTTTGGAGTGATGACACTGCCAGTGGGTAGGTTGAACGGGTCCAAGGCTTCTGCGGGCCACATGGTGCTCTGCCTGGTCACGTCCTTTGCCCATACTACCGCACCCCTCTGCACAGTAGTGGTGGCAGAAATCAGTGAGAAAGATCTGCACACTTTGTGAGCTGCTGCTTGCAACCTTAGCCTACAATACTGCACCCCTCTGCACAGTGGCAAAGGTATGAAGCAAGCTGAGAGAGGCTGCGTGTTGTGTGAGCTGCTGCTTGCAAACCTTAGCATACGCCGCCTTGCCTCTCTGTGTTATAACAGTGTGTGTTGCAAAAACTGACGGTATAGACAACGACCACAAACTTGCAGCCTTAGCTTGACCCCCCTGCCTTTTTTCAGCAGTGTGTAGAGGGAGGGACCACAGGATAGGCAGTCGACCATCCAAAAGGCAGCCTTCATGAAGGCAGCTGCTACGACCGGTTATACGCAGGGTTGGCCAGAACTGTATATATACACCGTATATGACCGTATATTTGGTGGTTTCCCTGCCAAAAATACCATATAATGTATGGTTCTGGCCAACCCTAGCTATACGAGGTTTGGGCCAGGGCACCAAATCTGTACAGCTATTGACCTGCAGCTTATCGTGCCCTCATAAGTCACGTCCTTGACCCACACCACCTTTACCCTCCGCGCATTACCAGCGACGCACACAAGGAATAAGCATGTCTTGCTTTGCACTGTTTTGTTGGACGGGCAATCCTTCACAAACTCATTAATTTAAATTCAATGGCATGCAATACAACGGATGTTCTCCAGCACAAACTCCCTAGTATGAAGTCAAAGGTCATCATTTTGCACTCCAACGCTGCTTGCACGCTTTGTTGCCAATGCCATGCATGTCAGTGAATATTTACTAGATGAAAAGCATGCAGTTCTCTAACCCTCTTTGCGCGCTTTGTTACCAGAACCGTGCATGCCCGTGAATTTTACAAGATCAAACACACAAACAAACAGCGCGTTGGACGATCCTCTTAGTCCCTCACCTTCCTGCTTTCGCCTGCCTCTGCTACGAACTTCACAATTCCTGCACGAGACACGTCATGTGTGAAAACAAGGAAAGTGGGTCAGGCAGCTCCCATAAACCTCACAAACTCTGCCTGAGACATGCAGATAGAAAATGAAATGTGCTGTACACAATTACAAGAGGTTCCTGCATTTATGGTGAATGACTGATGTCAGAAGGAAGCTGAATGGAACAGCTCCTATAAATCTCACAGCTGGAGCAGCTCCTACTAACCACACAATCACTGCTTGAGGCAAGTCACATGTGCAAGGGGGATCAGGTGCAATCGTTCTGCAGCTTGATGCAGCCATTCATAGGTAGACTAACGCCAACAAGATTTCTGCCGGATGCACGGTGTATGTGAAAAGGAAGCTGGATAGAACTCCTCCTAGCTCTCAAGTACCCTGCATGAGAATCGCCATACGTTGCCACTTGTGAAATAATGGCTGCATAGCAATACTTTCCAGTACCTTGCAGCAGTTACACCAACCACTCTGTGCACCATCCCAACTGTTTAGGCGGTCACAACCGACCAATCCCTACCCTTCTTTTGTCGTGACCATGTGGGTAAGTTAAGGTGGGTGGGTAAGATGCGTAAGTTAGGGTGGGCAAGTTAAGATAAGTAAGTTAAGGTGGGTGCCCTTAAGCTGAGTTCTTCTTACGCCTGTGTACAGACACTGCTCCAAAACATAATCAAGGGTGCCCTTGATGCTGAATCCCACTTACGTCTGTGTGCAGACATTGCTCCTAAACCCAGTCAAGTATGTGTACAGGGTCGGCCAGAACCAGACATGTACACCGTATGTATGGTATTTTCTACTTTCCTTGCTGAAACGACTGAATAAATAACGGAATCACGTATATCCGTATGTCTTTGGCCTACCTTACAAGTGTACAGATATTCAGGCTACCAAGTTTGCAGGGGCCTTCAAATTCTCTGAAATTGCACGGGCACCTTTCATCCCTCTGGCAACAAAAGCCCCTCTTTTCTTTACGAGCACAAATGTGTGGCATCGGACCTCAACTTCATGTGTACCTTTCGTCTCTGCCGGCAGAGAGCCCCCGTCTCCTGCCCTCAAGAGCTTCCTCACGGTGGGTTGAATGTCCCAGCCCTGCTCCCTCAGCCTCATCAGGTACGTGTGCAGGGCGCTGGCAGATGGGGGCCTACCTGCCTGCAGGCATTGTAGCATGTATATTAAAACGCTAGATGATTCTCAATTAATTTGCAAAAGTCAATCCAGTTTAAGGCTATACAGTTGCTGCGTTTTTGGTATATCTCCTAGTAAAATGTCTTCATAAGAGCTATTGGCTTGGACGTTTCCGCCTTACTCCCTCAGCGCAAAATCTGCTGAGGATTGCTTTATGACGATCATGTAGCAGCTGGCAACCGCTAAGAACATCACATACACATCACACATCACACATGCAATGTGCATGCGTATACACCGCCACGCTAAACACCCAATTCAAGAATGAAGTCAGCCGTACTAACACTCATTTCAAAAACAGAGTCAGCAAGAGGGGCGTACAGCATTTCCGAAAGCAGCTACACCCATACACAGAACACGCGCGGGTGTACCAAACACGCACCTCACAGTATGCTTGGTGAGTGGGGCGTACAGCATCTTGACAGGGCAGTCACTCAACCCTTGCACAGATTTGTACACACTCACATAGACATGCACACTTTGACATACAAAGCGCCCACCTCAGAGATGAACTCGGCAAGCGGGGCGTACGGTGCCTTGACAGGGCAGTCACTCACACCGTGCACTGCATGCCTACCCAGGCGGCGCACAAAGAATGCGCAGGAAGGCCACAGAAGGTCACGGCTGGAATGCCCGCTGCTTCGGCGGGGCTGGCTAGCTCCGGACTGCAGGGCAGGGTGGACGGAGAAAGTAAGGGGCATTGTTGCTGGAGCGATTAACAGTGTGCGTTGGTGTGCGCTGACTTGAGAGGAAGGCCCTGTGAAGCAAGGCTACTGAACGTTTGTAGATTACAACAGAGCACTCACAGATCGCAACAGCCCTTAACCATTGCTCTGTCACATTTGGAACAAGTCAACAGCACTTGCCCTTTCTAGCTCTCGTCAGTGCTTGGCGCTCAAGTGGCTCCTGACCTTTGAATTGACACGGGAAAGTTTTTACTGCCGGCGCCTCAACTTTGACCTCTCTCCAGCAAGTATATATAGAGGACATAGAGTCCCGGTAGGGATTGAACCAGATCAGCTTCGTTTCATGTAACACACTTACCCTTTTTTTGGCAATTCCTACACAACTGACACCACCCAGTCTCTAAGCTCATCCTCTGGTGGTGCCTGTGTGATTGACACGACCCATTTCTTGCTCTCACCTTTTTGGTGGTGCCTGCGTAACTGATACGCCCCTCTCCCTCAGCATCCCCAAATCTAGAGCGAGCCGTCGCTGTCTTTGCGGGCGTGCCAGGCTGCCCAGCTGCGTTCATACGTGTTCCTGTTTGCGTGTGTGTGTGTGTGTGTGTGCGTGTGTGTGGTCGTGTGTGGTTTTATGGCACATAGATCAGTGCTTGTATCTGTTATTTGTGAATGCATATGCGGGTGTGCATGCACGCATTAGGGTGCATGTGTGTGTCGTTGTGTCATGCGTGAGAAAATAACAATGTATGTTGCACTCAAGCAAATGTGTCCAAGCACGTGTTTCTCTGTGCAGGTTGTATGTGTGTCTATCTATGCATGTGTGTGTATATGAGTGAGTGTGTATGTGTGTGTGTGTGTGCGCTTGCGCATGATGATCTAGGGTCACCTGCTGATGGGATTATTGCTGACACCGTTGCTGGAGTGGAGGGAGATGCCACTGCTGCACCCCCTTCGTTGCCCCCCTTTCTCTCCCTCACAGTCACCTTCAGAGAGAGGAGGGCAGTAATGCTGTAATCAATTGAAATTGCATCATTATGAAATCGATGCTGGGTGCAGATTGAATGCCACCCATAAGCACAGAGTGACACGGTGGGAATCTGAGGGAGAAGGAAGAACAGTTATCCCTTCCAGCTGTCCCTCCTTTGTCGTAAAATTGGGCAAGTCAAACATCAAGCAAAAACAGAGTAATTCAGCTGATGTCTGACCTTAGAGACTGTGAGTGCATTCTTTTCTTTACTGTCCCTCCGTGCCTGCATGTGGATGCAAGGGCAAAAAGGGATCCACGCAGAAGCCGACAGCACGGTAGTGCGCAAGGACACTCATGCATAGGGTTGGCCAGAACTGTATATAGTATATATACGCCGTATATGATCGTATATTTGACAAGACTTGTGCTGAAAACACCGTATATACGCCGTATGTATTATATATATGGTTCTGGCCAACACTTCTCATGCACTAGGCAGGCCTCTAGCTTACTGCTGACCCCAGATGTAGGCCTGCTTTGGCAATCCACTTCCGTTAAGCAAATAATAATTTCACGTTCATTCAGTGCCTCACATTGTCAAAGCGCACTAGGAAAATCTCCCACTGCCTCACAGTGTCAAAGCACATCCACACGAAGTCTCCCACTGCCTCACAATGTCAAAGCGCATATAGAAACATCTCCCACTGCCTCACAGTGTCAAAGCGCATTCACAAAAATCTCACACTGCCTCACAGAGTCAAAGCGCGTTCACACAAAATCTCACACTGCCTCACAATGTCAAAGTGCATATAGAAACATCTCCCACTGCCTCACAGTGTCAAAGCGCATTCACAATAATCTCACACTGCCTCACAGAGTCAAAGCACGTTTACACAAAATCTCTTACTGCCTCACAGAGTCAAAGCGCGTTCACACAAAATCTCCCACTGCCTCACAGAGTCATAGCGCGTTCACACAAAATCTCACACTGCCTCACAGTGTCATAGCATAAGTGTGAAGGAAGCCTAACCTTTGGGGACCCGCCTTCCCCGTTTTGCAAGACCCTTTGAGGGAGCTGCTCAGCAGCACCTCCTTGAAGGGGGTTCGCCTCCTCCTCTTCTTCTTCCCCCACAGGGTTGCTGTGTGTTTGTTTGTGTACACATGCATGTGTGTTTGCGTTAGTGTGTGTGTCAGTGAGATGTGATAGTGTGTCTGAGTGCGTATGCATGTGTGTGCATGCTGGTACATCTGTGCACACACACTCACACATACACAGCGTACACATAACAGGCGAAATGGGATTTTGTTAGCAGGCCTGCCTGCGGCAGTCTGTTCTTGTGGGCCCACACCTTCCACAGGACTTGCTTGGTATCCAATCACACGCACTGCTTGGCTTCCATTTCACAGCTTATTACCTAATTACTTTGCACTTAAATAAATACACAATATATGACAATAGTATTGAATGGATCTGTCCTACTCAATGCGTCAATCACTCTCTCTCTCTCTCTCTCTCTCTCTCTCTCTCTCTCTCTCTCTCCCTCTCTCTTTTGTTATTGCTTATGTACCAGGAGTGCCTAGCCCCTTTCCCTTGATTTTTTCTAGCGCCTTTTTTGGTTCGGTTACAGGCCTTTCTTGCGCCTCCGCTCAGATGCCCCCCAGAGGCATACATAGCGATGCAACTTTACCTTACCTGAAGTACTAGGAAGGCTTGATGCTTACATGCAATTTTCTTTCCAAAACATCCCCTTCTTCCTTACCAAATTTTATTTTGTTGCTGAGTGTCATGGATGTTTGTGTTTTCTTTTGTTGCTGATCACTTGTCAAGGACGTTTTCATTTTCTATTCTTGCTGCATAATGCAAAGAAGGCCCTATGTTGCTTTTTCTTGCTGCTCACATGTCGAGGATGTTCTCAGGGTCGTGCGCTTTGCCGCCAGTGACGAGCAGTCCTGAAGCGATGTGCTGCATCTCAGCAAACTCCTCCCACTTGGCAGTGCTGCAAGCGTAAAGAAAAACACAAGGGGGATGGGTTCATTTTACGGCAGCAGCAGCAAACTCAAAAGAGCACCGGTGCATTCACACAAGGTTGCCAACCACCAGTGCTCTTATCATGAACTTACTTCACACATAAGATTACCTAACCATCAGTGCTCTCATCATGAACTTACTTTATTTCACTTTATGAACAGGCGAGCAGTCATACTTCCTGACTGAAGGCCATTTCCTTGTAAACCTTGTAAACGTAACCACCAGTATTCTAAGAGCCAAAAAGGTTATCCAATGCAGAGAATCTAAAGGTTATGTGCGCATTTTGAGAAATTGTCATACTTTTCGGTCTCTCTTGCTATTTTTGACGCAGGCGGCGGTGTCATACTTTTCGGTCTCTCTTGCTAGCTTTGACGCAGGCGGCGGTGCAACTCAACGCACCTCATTGGGTCGATCTTGCTTTGCATCTCCAGGGGCATGACCGATTCATTGTAGCCAAAGTACTTCCTGTGTGTCACACACATTTGTTTTTACATCTACATCTACATTTGGGCAGAGCCTGAGCCGAGTCACAAACGCTTCATGCGTGCCATAGAATTGCAGCAACAGGAAGGTTGTGAATAAGAAGGACTCTAGGTAGCCGATGCACATCCTGAGTGCCGCAATTTACAACATCTTTGTGACAGACAGGGCAGAGGCTCGGTGTAGTCACACAAATTTTTTTGTGCATGCATTCCATGGCAGTCACATACACACACACAGCAACAACCAGCAGAGACTGATTGAAGCAAAGAAGCATCCTGTGCCACAGATGACGACAGAAACAGAATGAAGAGGCGTAGCCAGCGCCTGCATACCCAGATAAGGACGAGTTTGACACGGTAAGACGAGCGCACATCCACACCATGATAGTATCCTGGGTGTGCTACGCGCTATAACCTTCACGAGATAGAATGATACAGGCGTAGCCAGCCCAGCGTAGCCGAAGCAGCACAGGAGCAACAGGATATTCAAGAAGTCACCATGCAATTTCTATGTGATAAACTACGTAAGGTAAGACTAAATGTCCCAATGTGAGGTAAGATCACGTGTCCTAATGTGACATCCTACGTGGGACATCCTACGTGCTACAACGACTCTCTGTGGTCGCCCAGTTTGTAACAAGTTTGTGTCAAGAAAAAATGGGGCAGAGCGTCGCTGAGTACCCAGCCTTTTACTTAGCTCTATTTCTGTTGTGGCAGTCGGCCAACTTGGGAGTGTGGCTTATACACAAGCAGTGATCTGAGCTGTTTAGTTCTCCCGCGTATACAGGCTCTGGAATGTTATGACAAAATTTGATTAAGCATACCCTGTTCTTTCAGTCTAGGCAACCTTGCTCACTTTTTTCCTGCACGTTTTGCACCACCAGAGCCCACCAAGTGCGTCCACAACCACAAACCATGCAATCCATATCCACGCAACGCTTGTGCACCCAAATCTGTGTGTACAAAATACCTGTGGTACGGGTCCATCAGCCGCTCTCCTAGCCAGCGACCAACCTGCACAAATGGTGGAGTACGCATGTGTAGGGTTGGCCGAAACCCCACATATATAACGCTGTATATGACCGTATATTAGATGAATTCCCTGCCAACAATACCGTATACGCACCGTATATATATGGTCCTGGCCAACCCTACACACGTGCTTTACAAGTTGCTAGTGGATTTACTAGTAGATGGAGCATGATTTCTTTATTACAAATGTCAACCAAGCTGCACAAATGGTGGCGTACTGCGTGCGGGTTACGAGTTACAAGTGACATTGGTGAGCTACAGTTTACTAGTGTCGACAAGTGGATGGAGCGTGCCTTTTATTACCATTACGTATACAATTTACTTGTGTGGGAGTGGATGGAGCGTGCCTTTTATTACCATTATGTGAACAATTTACTTTTGTGTGGGAGTGGACGGAGCGTGCCTTTTATTACCATTAATGTGAACGTTAACAAATCTTAACCAACATGCCAATATAATGGCGTACTGCGTGCGCATTACAGGTTGCAAGTAGACATTGGTACTCTTTACTAGTGTGGGAGTGGATGGAGCGTGCCTTTTGTTCATAATATGTCAAAATGGATGCAACAGTAGAAGGGCCGGCAAAGGGGGCAAGGGCCTTGAGGACGTGTGCAGGTGTGCACAAGCCGAAGTGTTGCGTTCCGCAGTTTCAAGGTCACGAGGCAAACTTGAGTTTGTTGGAGAGGAAACAGCAGACCACAAACGCCAACTGGCCCACGGTTGGTTGTTAGTTTACAACTGCATCTCCAGCAGGGCATGGTCAGCTTTAGGCAGGCACCCCAGCAGGGTAGTGCACATTCCAACTCAAGGCAACAAAGTAGCTGTCTTCCGTGTTCTCATCTCCCCACAGGTGCACAATCACAATTTTCTGTAACACGATCGGGTGTCCACAGTGTACAGCACTCGCAGACGCTTGTACAACACTTGACATCAACACGGTTAACGATATCCAATCAATTAATCAAAAACCCTGCAAAGCTTACTGTGCTATATATTTTTTACTGATTCGATTATCTCCATGTAGGTAACATAAAGGATATAATAGCTCAGTAGGGCAAGGCAGGGCTCAGGAGGTCAAGGCAAGGTTCAGGGAGAATGCAAGAGCGAGAGCATTAGAGCATTGTAACATGGAGGACAACATGAAAAACAAGGAGAATGTATGAGCGAGAGCATAAGAGCAAAGCACTCACCGGCACTGACACTGCATTCCCTAGCAAAGCATGCCTTGCGCGCTCCCTGCTGTCAGAGTCACTCTCTCGTGTGGGCTTTCTGTGCTCATGCACGTGTGTGTAAATGTATGTACTTTCGTGTGTGTGTGCGTGTGTTCGTGTGTGTACACGTGTATGCACGTCTTTCTTGCATCGTTTTGTTCCAATGTCATGATATGTTGCATTCAGGGCTCTTTCAGGCTTGAGCTGCCTCATCCACCTTTAATACTGTGCTCTGCACGCAATCAGCCTTTTCATTTCCACCACTTATGGCTTACGTGAAGGCTTTAACGCTTAACCAACTTTGCATTATTTGTGCATGTATCAGTCCCCACACTAACAGGTCCGCAACCTTCCAGACCAGTCGGGCAATTGCATCACACTTGCAACAACACCCAATAACAGCATACATTCAGGCAATACACCAATATCTAGTCGGGCATTACATCATCACATCTAGTCGGGCGTTCCACCATCACATCCAGTCGGGCGTCCCATTACATCATCACACCTAGTCAGGCGTTACATCATCACACCTAATTCAGCATTACATCATCGCTAGTCAGGCGTTACGTCATCACACCTAAATGAGCATTACATCATCACACCTAGTCAGGCGTTACATCATTGCACCTAATTCAGCATTACATCATCGCTAGTCGGGCTTTACGTCATTCTTGCTACAACACCCAAACAGCGTCATACCTGTGAGTGTGGACCCCTGCACCGGCAATAGGCCAGCACGTTTCAGTCCACCCCGCTGGGAAGCCCTGTTCATGTATGCAAGAGTTGCACCTTTCAAATGCATGTCGGAGCATGTTTCCTTTGTCTTGCTCGAGCAGGAGGGTGGGGTTGTTGAATGGAAGGCAAGGAGAGGAATGGGCTACTTAAGGACGGCATTCATACCTCTAATCACCCTGCTATGACTCTCACTTTATTTTATGTGCAAGTCAAGCGGACTAACATCTATCGGTTATGTGTCCTTGTACAATGGGCGTGGCTTGTCTCCTTGGCGCAATTGGACTAGATAAACAGCTCACCAAACGCTCAATGCAAACAGCAGCACACGGCTAAACCCCAACCCAGCACCCACCTGCAGCCGCTCTGCATCGGACGTGCGCAGGATCCCCACTTGCTGTCCCAGCGCCTGCGGCAGAATTGAAGGTTTAGCTGCTTTTTAGAAGAAGGCCCATGCAGCAAATGAACCAAGGGAATGCTGTAGAGAATGTGTGTGGGTATGTGGGTATGTGTATGAGTTTGTGTTTGTATGTGGGTGTGGATGTGTACGAGTGTGTGGGTGGGTATGTGGGTGGGGTGTGAGGGGGCGTGTGGGGGGGGGGAGGGGGGGGCGCGTGTGTGTATGTGTGTGTGTATTACTAGCGTCTGCACAAGTTATACGCCTACGTACACAATAAATACGCACATGGTTAGACATCCTGTAGGGTATACTAGCACCTGCATAAGCTGGTTGTTTACGACAGGTACATACAGCACATACTGAACGTGTGCCGCACATCAAGTTGCACTAATTATCTCTGATCTGCAATGGCCAAAGGTTGGCTTATTCACCGTTTCTGAGCCAAACACACCCACCAGGGCTCAGCCACTTATCATGACGCACGCACACACCCACCAAGCAGATGCGGCTGTTGTTGGTCGTGAAAGTTGGACACACATCAACACCTGGAGGGCACCTACGAATCAGGGTACAGTGGTGCAGCAGCTTGAGAAGTCTGCAGAGTAGGGCACACATCTGCACCTACAGGGCAGTGCCTATAGATCAAGGTGCAGTGGTGCAGCACCCAGAGGGCAGTGCCTACAGATCAAGGTGTAGTGGTGCAGTAGCTTGAGAAGTCTGCAAAGTAAGGCACGCATCTGCACCTACAGATCAAGGTGCAGGGGTGCAGCACCCAGAGACAGTGCCTACAGATCAAGGTGCAATGGTGCAGTAGCTTGAGAAGTCTGCAAAGGAGGGCAGACATCTGCACCTACAGGGGAGCACCTACAGATCAAGATACAATGGTGCAGCACCCAGAGGGCAGTACCTACAGACCAAGATGCAATGGTGCAGTATTATGAGAAGTCTGCAAAGGAGGGCAGACATCTGCACTTACAGGGCAGCACCTACAGATCAAGATGCAATGGTGCAGTAATACAAGAAGCCTGCAAAGTAGGGCACACGTCTGCACCCAGAGGGCAGTGCCTACAAATTATGATGCAGTGGTAAAGTATTATAGACCAAGATGTATTGGTGCAGTGTTATGAAAATCCCTGGAAGGAGAGCACACGTCCATACCCTGAGGGCACCTATTGAGACAATATGCAGTGTGGTGACAGTGCTATGAAAAATCCTGGAAGGAGAGCACACGTCCATACGCGGAGGGCACCTATTGAGTCAAAATGCAGTGTGGTGCAGTGTTATGGGAAGTCCAAAAAGTAGGGCACACATCAACACCCAGAAGGCAGCACCTGCAGGCAAAGGTGTAGTGATGCACCATTACGAGCCATTTAGTCCTTGCAGTGAGCAAGGTAGAATTGTACTGCCTTTGTCCCTTGAGACTAGCCATCTTAAACCGCACAAATTGGCGTGCAGTGAGCAAGGGAGCAATGTCCTGCCTTTGTCCCTTGAGACTCGCCATTTTAAACCGCACAAATTGGCGTGTAGTGAGCAAGGTAGCATTGTACCGCGTTTGTCCCTCGAGTCTCGCCATCTTAAACCGCACAAATTGGCGTGCATGTCAAGTACGGTTGTAAGCTTACACACGTACAAGGTGCGGTGCCAACATCACAGGGCGTCAAAAGAGAGGCGTAGCAGCAAAAAATAATGTTGAGAGTAAAGACTCCTGCCCTTAGCATGACGGGCCCCAAATTTTAAGCATTGCACACTGAAGACGAGCCAAAGCCTGCACAGCTGACAACTTCCAACCAACACCCTGTGCAAGTGGCACTGCAAGCCACTGCTTTCCAAGTACCGTGCATTTCCAAGGTCAAAGGCGAGCGAACACTTGTCCAGCTCCTGGAGGCTGCCCTCTAAGCTCGGAGCCTGGAAGCACTCATAACAGGGACGAGGAGCAGGAGAGCCGTCTGCAGCGGCGCCTGCTGCTAGGTTTGGAGGGCAGCAAGATCCGGGGCAGGGCTGAAGGCCCTGCAAGCAAGCAAGAGGGGCAAGGCACATTCTTTAGCAGTGTTCAATACGCTTGGGTGCAGTGATGAGTAGGGGGGCTGCCTGATGGATTTGGGCAGCATGACCCAGGTCATGGCTGGAGGCTTTACAATTAGGGAAGACAAACACGGGGGTTTTGAGAGGGGCAAGGGAGTCTACTGCTGTGTTTGGGCGGCAATGAGGTCTTGTGCAAGGCTGAAGATTCTGCATTGCAAACGTATTAATGTCCAGAGACTACATCACAAGAGGGAGAGGTGCAGAGGAAAGGCACACCACCCTGCTTGCTTGTCCTTAGGGGGTAGTCAGCTGAGATTGAGCGGGGCTGGGGCTGAGAAGAACGAAATAACAGATGTAAACTTAGAGTAAGGAAACAAGCCACTTTTGTGCTAGGTAACAGAGCCAACTTCTACAGCAAAAAAGGGGATAGACAATGGAATCAGTAGGGTGACAAGCTGGGCCCATACCAGCTCCTGGGAAAACCACTCAAAGATCTTGCAAGTGTGCAATTGATAGGAACAAAATAGGGTTGGCTATTAGCTTGTTGGCTCTTTCAGCTTATATTGAGAGGCACGTGCTAGCATTGTGGCAGAGATGAAATTAATATAGTCTGATGCAACAGAGATATAGGTACCTAAACTACAATGGCAGCGGTGTTGATTGTAATGGCAGTGAAATACAAATGCCGCAAGGTAACCTCCCACAAGATCTAGACGCTTCTGCTGCTAGGCACTCTATCAGGCCTAAATATTTGAACAGTTACTGCACTTAGGCAACCTGCTCTTACCCTTAAGACAGATCCCAGTTTAAATTAGAAACTCCCTACTTCCAACTTACTGAATTAACCATATGTAGAGACCCAACATGCCAGACACTGCTTCCAACGTAGCTGAAACAACAGTCCAGATCTTGCGCCATTCGTACCTGAGACAGCAGTATGTCACGGGCATCCCCATGCATTGATGCTACTAGGAATAGCCGCCTTCGACGATTAGGGAGCCCAAAACCTGAATTGTTGGTCAAAACCTGGGTGAGAAGTGCTGCTTGCTCGTGCTGAGCAGCAGAAAAACGCCAAACAAGTCCAGGTGGTAGAGTACAGACATCAAATGATACGGGGCCGAAGCTTTTCTATGAGTAAGGTTAAATATGAGGCACACCAAGTCAAATGCTAAGCATCAAACTTTGCGAAGCCGACGTAGCAAACATATATGACGAGAAAATGAAGATGATACGGATGCATATTTGTAGAATTGATGGTCTGTAGCGTAAAGGTATGACTTAAAGCATTTATGGATGATGTGTCGGTGTATAAAAAGGAGGCGTATCTGTGTAGCATTGACATTTAACATCATTGATGGTTTACGCATGTAGTATCACCACGCAACCCTTTGTTTCTTGTCTGCTGTGTTCATCTGTGTAGCATTGACATTCAACATCATCGATGATTTACGCACGTAGTAACACCATGCAACCCTGATCTCTCTTTGTTTCTTGTCTGCTGTGTTTTGCCCACCTAAAACTGCTCATAAAGATACCTACGTAATGGCTTTTTGCACTCACCAGCCGTGCAGACCACTCGGTGCGCCCACGAGGAGTACCCTGAATGCATATGAGCAATAGAACAGGACGTGAGTGTTGGAATTTAAAAATTAGAGTCACGGACATTGATTGATCACTGCATTGCTGTTGCTGACGCAATTTGACACACAACAAGATCTCTGCACAAGGTCTAGCTGGCTCCAGCAAATCTGTGATGTGCGATGTGTGCATAGCCTGGAGCTCAACTTCCTCAAACGCCTTTTGCTTTGCTTCCCTCAAAACAGAAAAATTTCCCCAAAGAGTATACAGAAACTTGTCGACACCAACCCTGAAAGGCAGACATGTAGATGGACAAGCTTTAGTGCACAAAGAAACACACACACACACCTACACTGACGTACACATACACACGTACACAGAAAAAATACACACACAACACACACGCACAAACACACACACCTAGCTGCTCAAGAGCGTCTGTGATGTACTGAATGGCTGGTGTGCCCCCTCCCACACGGTCAAGCAGGGCCTCCACCTGAGTTCAAACAGGGACGGCCAGGTTTGATTGACGCAGTGATATACATGCAAGCCTCCACCTGTACAAATGATTTAAGCAGGGCCTCCACCTATGTCTAAACAGGGACGGCCAGATTTAATTGTGCATTAAATACCGTACTAGCCTCCACCTGTATCTAAACAGGGACGGCCAGGTTTGTTTGCCACAGTGCTCTGCATACAAGCCGTTAAGCAGGGCCTCCACCTATGTCTAAACAGGGACGGCCAAATCTTTTTGCCACAGTGCTCTACATTCAATTGTCAGTGTGAGCAAACCTGGACATACATAGCATAGCACAAACAATCAGAGGGCTGGCCAATCAGAGGGCTGGCCGACATTGGTCTAAAGAGTGACTTCAAAAACATGGGTCACATCTGGCATGTAGTTCCCTTAACATCTGAGCCGTAAGTCACCTCTGTGTACAGATTGATGCACATACACGACCTACCTCTTTGACGCCTTCTGTCTTACGTTCTCAATCAGCCTGCTTCTGACCTTGCACTACAGAGTGCACTTTTCAGGTTCTCATCAATAGCTCTCTCAAAAAGCTTACGTTCTCAAGCAGCACCCAAGGCACTGCACGCTCGTCCAGCCTGGCCCTGGCCAGCAGCCTGAATACGTGGCGAACCAGACCAGTGCTCTGCAGGTGCATGTGTATTGCAGCAAATTGGCAGATCGTGTGGTGGGTACAGTAATTGCTCAGAGCTGCTACCTTATTCTGTTATAAGATTTGACCCCTGTTGCCGAACACGTGATTTAGGCAGATGAAGCAGTCATGCAGTAAGACGGTAAAGCGAGTAAAGTGAAACAAGTGCGTATTAAGGCAGTGATCCAAATTAAAACAGGATTCTGATGACCATTTTGATAGAAGTATGATATAACTCTGAGCCCTGGACTGCACATTTGTCCTTATTTTTACTGCACACACGCGCTCAGCAAGCCGTCATAAGGTGCTTGTTTACCTCGCCCTCAACACCACGTCGCAGCCCCTGCACGCAGAGTATGATGATAGGTCAGCTTAGCTTCCGTGTGTTGTGCAGGTCATATATGACCTCGCATCTGACAGATTGATATACTGCTGATTATCCAGCAATTAAAGGTAGCAAGCAAGATGAATATGAACCCTACCGCGCGGCTGATGTCAATGCAGGGAAAACCAGCCGCCAGCAGCTCAGTCCCCTGCACATCATGGCATAGTTAAATCAGGAAGTAGACAGACCGGCCACCACAGTGATCACCAGGTGCTTGTCCTGATCAGCTGAACACAACGACACAATTTTCCAAGCACGTTCAAGCATGACTTACTTTGGGGAGCCGCTCCAGGCCACACACGTCCGGTGCGAGTAGCGTTCCAGGAAACTGATGTTTGAGTACCTGTTAAATCGCAAAGGGCAGTCCATTTGACGTGCTGCACAACGCGTCTGACAATTCTGGTGCACCTCTCCTTGGGGAATTGCTTGCATCCTGCAAGCCGCTGTGCACGACATTCGGCATACCTGCTGGCATCCCAAGTCGTTCTCGCATTGCAGGATGATGGTGTGGCCCGCCTGCAAGGACACTCGTGTATAAAACGTGCTTGCATACATGTGCATGTAACATGTGCCTTTGAGGTGCAAGCATTCTGTGACGCATTTTGTGCGTGCGTACATACGTGTGCGTGCGTACGCATGCACGTGTGTGCTCTGGCTAATGAGTGGAATGGGGGAGGGAGGGGGGAGGGGAGAGTGGAATGGAGAGATGGATAAAGCCCCAAGAGAAGGGCGGCTGGCAGGAATGGATGAAGGATCAGCAAAGAAAATCAATCATGCTGTTCTTATCTCACCTCTTCCAGCCCCAAATCCATGCCTCCGCACCCGGAGAAGAGACTCGCAACCCTCATGCTAACGAAACTAATATTAAGATTAACAAATTATATTTAGCTCGTGATGAAATATGTACCGATGCTATCGGTGGCCACTATGAATATCAGGTGTATTATTTTAAGAAGCCTGGTATGCCCACACATGTAACCGTCAATTTTTGATGTCTTTTTTTAAGAACACATTTGGTAGAGTGTTTACTGTGATTGACTGTTTGCTTTGCCTTTAAAATACAGATGTGGCTTGTGTGGATAAGCAATCTCTGTGCCAGTACTGGGTGTCTGTTACTCTGTTCAGGGTAAAACCAGTTGGAAACCTTGTCTGTAAAAAGCGGAGAAAGACAAAAGGGAAAGAATAGATGTAGAAAAATTTGGAACTAATAGTTGGAGACTCTCTGTCCAGTTCTTACATCGCAAGAAATCCCAGGAAGAACATTTTGAAAACTAAATGTACGTCCAATTCATACATCGCGAGACTGCCCAGCAGGTAGAAAGGGAGACGAATTGCATGCTGTTTTGACATCACGGGCCAATTTCTATTTAACTTTAACATCATCCTAAATAGAAAAAGCAAATCCAACATGACGCCTCAACCTCAAAAACACGTTGTAGCACTCCTCAGTGTTTTTTGTGTATTAATGAGTTTAATGCACATCACAACACCCAAATCGTGTAATTCTCAAATCCTGGCCCCATGTAAGAGTGCGAGAGACGTGCCCCACGCCCTTGAACTTCAAGGACTTCAATGGGACGTTTGGTGGAGCACCAGATACCAAGAAGGAGACAAAGGTCTTTGCCACCAAGTTCATGTGGTGGTCAACTTCTGCACCAGATCAAGCATGTTAAAAGTGCATTGAAACTGCAACAGCAGCACAACAACACAACAATAGCAATGTCACTCACCGAACAAGGCCGCATTCAATATGGTCATGTGATACTCCCCACAACCCCTCCTCCCTTGTATCTTCTCTATAAACCGCTTTTCTTGCCCTATCTGCTCTACCCGCTCTATTCGCTATGCCCTCTTTATTTTCTTCTTTCAATTCGACAACCCATTTTTAATACCAGTTATTTCAATTAAATTAAGAACTAATCATTACCGGCCAAATCTCCACGGCTTGTCAGACTTTTGTTTTAGCTTCGTTTTTGATACAAAATTACCGGTGGCCAGGATTGTGTTCACAAGATTTTTTTTACGTGTTCATAGCAGTGTTATCTATTCAGTCGGGCCACTGAGTATCAGGGAAGATTCAGAAGCCTGTAACGCCCACACATTTAACTGTCAGGTATAAAATAAGGAAGCGTGTTTTTTTGGAAGTGTGAGCACATTTAAATAGAGTGTTTACTACGCTTGACTTGCAGTGCTTTGTCTTAAAAAAAAGACAAGCTTTGTAGCTTTTAAATACGTTCTTTGTTTGTAATCTTTGTGGCCTGTTACTTTCAAAACCACCTGGAATTTAAAACCAGTTTAATAAGCAAAAAAAGAACAACAACGAAGGTTGTGTCAGTACTACAACATTGATTTAGAAGGTGTTGCTTATTGTTTTATGTCCTGCCTGCACTGCCCAACAAACGCAGGCTGCGTCTGGGTGTGGGTGCCTGTGCAGAAATTGTTGTCCGGTTCTTTTGCGGAGGTAGGGACAACCAGCACAGCACCAAGGAGCAAAAGGTATGTCTGTTTACGTTTAAATGAGTTGTAGAAAGCCGGTTATTGCTATTTTCGTTTCAGCTGTTTCAAATTTTTGGAGATCTTGCAGAGGTAGTCAGCCATTGCTGCAGCTGCCTATGTCCACAGAGACAAAGCAATCGCTAGAACCATCATCCTCAGCGCCTCCAATACCAGCATCTCCATTCTCAGCACCTTCATCCTCTGCAATTCCGACGAACTGGAGGTTTCACGTATTGGAGTGTTGATGCTAGTCATGGAATTAATGAAAAAAGGTGTGACTGTGGCTAGCTTATCCCTGGGAGTGTGTGGACTGAAATGCTGATATTTGTTACAATTGGCAGACAACTAAGCAGTCTGGGGCATATTGTCGGTCGCTAGAACACTGCTAGCCATTTGCATTGTCATTTTTTTGAACATATGCTGGGCCCCTGGGCATCCTGGAGATCATGGCTCTATTTTCCTTTTGATAAAAAGATTGCCCATTATGGGTTCAGCAAACATGCCTGGAGTTGCCACTTGCGTCAATTCTGTGCAGCAGAGCATGACACTTTCCTTTTCTTGAGAGGAGTTTCTTATGTCTCCCTCGACAATGTCTTCCTTGATCAGTTTTTGGTATTTTGCTTAGCATAGTGGACTGATGATTTGAAACCTTTTAATTTAGGACCTAGTTCGTGTTGGATGTGCAGGTGTGCTTTTATTGAGGGTCCAGATCTGAGAACATGGAGAACCTTTCTGCTGGAGGCCCTGGTTGGCAGGTGTTAGTATCTGGTAGACAAGCTGGGGGAGGGTCTAACACCTTAGCTGGCCAGAAGATGAATGAGTGGGGATGGGCGTCAGTGTTAATGTGGATATCATGGCCTCTTTGATTTTCCACAGAGCACTTTGCTATGGCATCAGCACACTTATTTCCCAGGATGCCAGCATGAGTTTTAATCTTGTAGAGATGGATGCTATGGTGTCTATAGAATTCTGTATGTGGTGAACGATGGTTTCTAGGAGTTTTGCTTATGCCATTTCATGCGCTGTGGGTAGAGGATGCTATTTGTTTTTTGCCATAGTGCACCAGTGCTGTTTGTCGCAATATGGGTGTGTAGATTTATCAAAGCACCAACAACTCCTGCTAACTCGGCTCTGTTTATGGTTTTGTTGGTGCTTGTCCCTCTATGGATCTGTTTTGTCCCTCTATGGATTTGCTTTGGTGATTGTGTTGAATTGAGGGCGGGTGGTACACTTCAGCTTCAATAGACTAAAATATATCTTCTTGTTTGTAATACAACTCCCATCTGTGAAGGCCCACTCTTCCAATTTCCAAAGGGCCTTGATATCCAGCAAGGGCTTTTGTTGCACATGACTCATGATGAAAGAGGATCTGGCTGTGTGTATCGGTGGTGCCGCCAATGTTTGCATTAGCTGTGTATGTGGAGTCTTTGGGGAGCTTACATATTTTAGCCATTCTTGGCAATGTCTTTTCAGTTGGCGGTTCAAGAAAAGGTATACTGTGTTTTAAAACTCCAAACTTCGGGACAATGTGTCTTTTCCTTAATTGATGCAGGGAGTGTTCTGCTGCCTGCGTAATTTTTCTTTTCCGGACTCCTCTGATGACAAGTCTCGTTTTAATTTCTTGGGTTGTTTGTAAAAAGTTGCTCCCTGGCAGCTTTGTTCCAGACTACTAAGATGCCCCATGATACTTCTGGCAGGGGTGAGGGTTTGCTTTGCTGGTAGAGGAGTGTCATGTAGCACACATTTTTTGAGTGTGGGGTGTTACATAGATCAACAGAAATCAAGGGGAGATCCTATTAAGAAAAAAGTAAAAGTCTACGCCGGAAAAAAATACTCGGGAGCGGCTAAGACTCATACGGCGGAGCAACACGGCAGCCTTCAGCGTGGTAGCCGTGGCAGCAGTCACAACCAGGGCCCGGCTGTAGCTTGCGACCTGCTCCTGGCGAGTTAGGCAC
>Ga0307968_1000460_pt1:0-22500 | contig 28845 bp, 38 predicted proteins | sample OrgLakmetagen650_FD_201834 | JGI IMG/M metagenome (GOLD analysis project Ga0307968, IMG submission 201834) | Saline water microbial communities from Organic Lake, Antarctica - #650 | ecosystem: Environmental > Aquatic > Non-marine Saline and Alkaline > Saline | place: Antarctica: Organic...
GATGTATACCCTGATTCGAGGCTCTGTCATGTCAAGTTGCCTGGCCCATGTATACCCTGATTCGAGGCTCTGTCATGTCAAGTTGATGATGTATACCCTGATTCGAGGCTCTGTCATGTCAAGTTGCCTGGCCCATGTATACCCTGATTCGAGGCTCTGTCATGTCAAGTTGATGATGTATACCCTGATTCGAGGCTCTGTCATGTCAAGTTGCTTGGCCCATGTATACCCTGATTCGAGGCTCTGTCATGTCAAGTTAATGATGTATACCCTGATTTGAGGCTCTGTCATGTCAAGTTGCCTGGCCCATGTATACCTTGATTCGAGGCTCTGTCATGTCAAGTTGCCTGGCCCATGTATACCCTGATTCGAGGCTCTGTCATGTCAAGTTAATGATGTATACCCTGATTTGAGGCTCTGTCATGTCAAGTTGCCTGGCCCATGTATACCTTGATTCGAGGCTCTGTCATGTCAAGTTGCCTGGCCCATGTATACCCTGATTCGAGGCTCTGTCATGTCAAGTTGCCTGGCCCATGTATACCCTGATTTGAGGCTCTGTCATGTCAAGTTGCCTGGCCCATGTATACCCTGATTCGAGGCTCTGTCATGTCAAGCTGATGATGTATACCCTGAGTTCGAGGCTCTGTCATGTCAAGTTGCCTGGCCCATGTATACATAGGTAGGGTTAACCAGAACCGTATATGACCATATATTTGGTGATTTCCCTGCCAAAAATACCGTATATACACCGTATATATATGGTTCTTGCCAACCCTATACATAGGGTACCAGTGGCTTTGAAACTCACGGACCTTTTAGATGACGCCAGCACCAGTCATGATACACACTACACACTGCACACTACACACTGCACACTGCACACTGCACACTACACACTACACACTACACACTACAAACTACACACTGCACACTACAAACTACACACTACACACTACAAACTACACACTGCACACTACACACTGCACACTACACACTGCACACTGCACACTACACACTACAAACTACACACTGCACACTGCACACTACACACTACACACTACACACTGCACACTACACACTACACACTGCACACTGCACACTACACACTACAAACTACACACTACACACTACACACTACAAACTACACACTACACACTAAACACTGCACACTACACACTACACACTACACACTACACACTGCACACTGCACAATACACGTGCTAGCAATTACTAGCTAGAGCAACTTTGTCTTCAAAGGCGACAATGCGCAACTCAATCCCGCTGACTTATGCCCATTGCAGGGACCGGGGATGTGTCAAATGATGGCGTTATTGTGTAGTACTATATTTGGTGTTTAACACGTATTTTACCAGAGGGGGGAACCTAGGGTTTGAGAAGGGATATTCTTTGCATGCTCCCTGCAACTGCTTATCCCAATTGGCTAGTGTTGTAATGCATCAAGGCGTACTTTCCAAAGCGCTTTGCCTGTACCTTGCCAGTTGGGGTTAACGTGCCTGATAAGTAGGGTTGGCCAGAACCGTATATACACACCGTATATGACCGTAAGTATGGTGATTTCCCTGCTAAAAATACCGTAGGTACACCGTATATACGTTTAAATACATGGTTCTGGCCCACCCTACTGATAAGCTGTGAGGCGTGGACCCTACTGTTTGCTGCCGAATCTCCATAAATTGACCACCGTTTGTGCCATTGCTGGTGATGCTGGTGCTCACAGGTCAAGGCCTACACACACACACACACACGCACACACACACGCACACACACACACACCACAAGGATGAGGCCAAGGAAAGGCCATACGGATCACCTATTACTGCACCAAACTCATTGACAATTTGTGTCCTATGGTTTTTACAGTGATGATTTGTGTCTTATGGTTCTTACAATGATGGTTTGTGTCCTATGGTTTTTACAGTGATGATTTGTGTCTCATAGTTTTTTAAATGATGATTTGTGTTTTATGGTTCTTATATTAAACCTAGGTCACTGCAAAAGAACTGATGTGAAAAGACAGATTGGTTGCGAGGTGTGCAATTTTCATGGAAAGCACCCTATGTGTTTTATTCTGTTGCGCTGTACATAGAGCGACCTTAGTATATCTGAGCTCACGTTTTGCTAGCTTACAGTTTCAGCTTTAATTAAAGCTGAAGTGAGTCCGATTTTATGGATTGGTGTGTTTGATGGAATGGTGAGAATAATCTCATGTGAAATAATTATTACATATCAAAAAGGAGCATGTTCGAGCACTTGCTCAGTCCACCACCCCTGTTAAATTAAACTACCGTTTTAAACAAACCGGATTAACGCACAATTGCAGATTTTGCCTTTTTTTGTGTTCTTTGGCCTTCATAGGCAACCACATTGCCCAAAAGATGCCTTCCAACAAAGCTCCTATTGCAAAAATAAAATGTATTAAAAATCGGCACTTGCGAATCTGCTTAAGTATGGGAGATCGATGAAATTTGTTTTGTACGTCTTAGATTGCCTTTAATTGCGAGAGTTCGCAGATTTTGAGCCCTCATCCTTTAGCAAAAATTACCGTATGATGCGTCTCCAAAATCTGTTCGACACATCCCTGGCAGGAGTGTGCCACGCAAAGTTCATAGGCACTCAATACACCAACACGCGTGTGATGTACAGTAAGGCGTTTGGTACAGCACGTTGAGTCAGCCAAACCCATATACATACAGTGTGTACGGTAATTTTAGCAGGGAATTGTCCAAATATATGTACACTATAATATCAAGTGTATACATACAGTTCTAGCCAACCCTAGAAATACGATGCATACACATCCCTGTAATTTCTTTGCCGCTGCCCGCCTGCTCTGTGCCTCCATCTCCTCCACCACCCTTTTGCCACCCTTTTAAAAGGACTAATTTATCATACGTCATTCTCCCTGTGATTTATTTTGCTGCTTGCCTGCTCTGTGCCTCCATCTCCTCCACCACCCTTTTGCCACCCTTTTAAAAGGACTAATTTATCATACGTCATTCTCCCTGTGATTTATTTTGCTGCTTGCCTGCTCTGTGCCTCCATCTCCTCCACCACCCTTTTGCCACCCTTTTAAAAGGACTCATTTATCATACGTCATTCTCCCTGTGATTTATTTTGCTGCCTGCCTGCTCTGTGCCTCCATCTCCTCCACCACCCTTTTGCCACCCTTTTAAAAGGACTAATTTATCATACGTCATTCTCCCTGTGGTTTTTTGCCGCTGCTTGCCTGCCCTGTGCCTCCATCTTCTCCACCACCCTTTTGCCACCCTTTTAGAAGGATTAATCCATCACACGTCATTTAACTTATTCCAACTGACTCATGTTAGTTCACCGTGCCTCTGTGTGGCCTTCCTTATATCTTACTTTCAATTTTTTACCATGTCTCTGTGGCATACCTTCTCTGTGCTTCTGCAGCTTCTGCCTCCGCCTCCGCTCGTGCAGCTGCAAGCACGCATCACAATTATAAACTGGTCAGCGCTGCAAGAATATGTGCAATTTTCAGGTATGGCCAAAACCATACATATATGTATATATACGGTAAGTCTAGCAAGGTCCTACATAGATACGGTCGTATACGATTTATATCTACGGCCAACCCTTCCAAGCCAATCCCAACAATCTTCTCACTCAGTGTAGCACACAAGTGAATGAGTAGCACACAGTGTAGTACACAAGTGAATGAGTAGCACACAGTGTAGTACACAAGTGAATGAGTAGCACACAGTGTAGCACACAGTGTAGCACACAAGTGAATGAAGATCAGTGAGCAGAACACAAACATCCACGCGTCAAAAGTGTGTTTGTATGTGTTCGTGTGTGCACGCAAGTGTGAACCTTTTTTCCCCTGTGGGTGCAGCTGTGCACACTGAGCACGTGCACATTTTTGAACGCTATGACGGTATGGGGGCTGCGTACAGGCAAACGTGAACAGATACGTACACACACATACACAACAAACACACACACACAAACGCAAAGGCTGCATGCACACGAATAGACATACATGCATCCTGCAAGCATACACACAAGCACAAACACATGCACACATGAAAGTGATCCCGTTCATCCACCCACACAGAAACCACGCCACACACGAAAAGAGGGAAGTGCAGCATTGCCTCCCTCACCTGCAAGCTGTTCCTCCACCAGCGGGGAGTGTTTGATGATCGGGCTGTCGTCATTATCTTCATCATCCAGGCTGACTTGATAGAATAGCTCTGAGTAATATCGTGTGTGTGCGTGTGTGTGTGTGTGTGCATGTGCATGTGTTTGATGATTGGTCTGTCGTTCATTCTTTTCGTCATCCAGGCTGACTTAATAGAATAGCTCTGAGAAATATCGTGTGTGTGTGTGTGTGCGTTCGTGCGTATGTCTGTGCATGTGTGTGTGTATGTGTGTGTGTGTGCTAATGGGGTGTCGCCATCCTCTTTGTCCCCCAGGCTGACTTGATAGAACAGCTGAGTGTGTGTGTGTATTCGTGCGTATGTCTGTGCATGTGTGTGTATGTGTGTGTGCCCGTGCGTATGTGCATGTGTGTGTGCGCTAAAGAGGTGTCGTCATCCTCTTTGTCCCGGGAATGCTGTGGGAGCAGAAATGCAAGGGAACGACCAAGGATTAAAACTACATGGATGAGTTTTACACTTAGAGCTGGCCCAAGCCGAACATCCCCATTTCTGTACATCACATGACCGTAGTCAGGCTGCAATTCCATACATGGACATTGTACATCAGCCACGATTTTTACAAAACACGCTTATTGTGTGTACACTATATGACCATAGTCACGCTGCATCTCCATATAATACTGTACATATAATACTGTACTGTAGGATTTCCATGTGTGTACTCCATACGACCGTAGTCAGGCTGCATTTCCATATGAAATTGTACATCAGCCACGATTTTAACAACATACGCTTATTGTGTGTACACCATATGACCGTAATCAGGCTGCATTTCCACATAATACTGTACATATAATACTGTACTGTATAATTTACATGTGTGTACACTATATGACCGTAGTCAGGCTGCATTTCCATATAACATTGTACATCAGCCACGATTTTAACAACATACACTGTTTCTGAGGGCACGGTCACACCCAGTGCATGTGGACGGCTCTGGCAAAGCCATTGACTTGGTGCATGTGCAGAACGTCAGCAGGGATCCTTACGTTCACAATCTAGATGCTACGGTTGGCTAGCAGTCAGTCGCACTTCTTGATTGAAGGTTTTTTTGTTAACCTTGTTAACCAGCTACATGCTACGGTGAAAAGTCATAGTCCCAGCCAGTCCTAAGTAAGACTGCTTTCAAAGAGAGCTCCCTGCCCAATGTCTACACATGCACAAATGTAAACAATGTAGGACATCCAGCCAATTCTAGGTACAACTCTAGCATTGGCCAGACACGTATGTATACTTTTATATACACTGTTTAGGACCGTATATTTGGTGTTCTCTATGCCAAAAATACCGTGTATACACAGTATATATATATTTGGCCAACCCTAGATGGCCCACCCTAGAAGATTTTGGCCAAACCTATACCATTGCATACGAAGATAATTCCCTGCCCGAATAACGCAGGTACACACGTACACAGTGTACACATGCATGCATGGTGCTCAAGAGCATCCCTATCAATGTCTCCAATGCAAGACACTAACACTTACTGACAGACAGACTGTGCATGATGTATTGCCGCATCTTATCCAACTCCTGCACCCAAATCCAAGAAATACTTTCATTCATCCCTTATCGTACTCGTCCAGCACCCCAAATTCAAGAAATACTTCCAATCATCCCTTATCGTACTCCTCCTGCACCCCAAATTCAAGAAATACTTCCATTCATCCCTTATCGAACTTTTCCTGCACCCCAAATTCAAGAAATACTTCCAATCATCCCTTATCGTACTCGTCCTGCACCCCAAATTCAAGAAAAAGTATCATTCATCCCACACCTTTCTGCACCCCATAAACAAATAGGATTGCCCCAATGTCTAAATACACAATACCTAATTTCAAACCATACCACGGTCACCCCGCAGGGAGAAAATAATATTTCTGCGGGGTAAAACATAGAAAAGATACGGTATTTTATTAAAAGCGTGGCACTGTATCATGTGACACTAGGGTTGGCCAGAACCATATATATATACCAGAGGGGGGCAACTGGGGAAATGTCCAAATATGTGCCTTTTTTGCACTCGGAAACCGGCCATTCACTGCTCCTTTATTCGAATGGGACCATTTTTGTTCTAAACTGAAGCTGGAGTTATGAGTTACACGATGATGTGCTTGGATACATGTGGGTTGCTCTGTGTGCAAATTGGCTGGGCTGAAAGCCCACGCTGACCACCAAAACCTTAATAGAGTGGCTTTGCATGGGAAAACAGCATATGTTGGCCTAGATCACCAACCACTTCAACGTTTCACTCCATTTCTGTTGCAATGATATTTGTTTGTTACAAAAACTCCATACCACCAGAAATCATGTGATTTGCAATTGTGGGTGGCCTGCTGTGAAGATTTTGTGGTGAAAAGTGGGGTTCACGCCGCGGCTGATTAGGCGTAAGTGCCCTCATTGGCTACAATGAAACTCAACTGCTTTGGAGCCATTTGAAACCAAGTCTAGTTGTAGCCAGTGGGGGCACGCACACTCTAAAAGCATTTGAAAAATACCCCCATTTTGGGGGTCAGATAGCCCCCTCTATATAAATACAATATTTTTGGCACGGAAATTGCCAAATATACGGTCATATGCAGCGTATATATATATATACGGTTCTGGCCAACCCTATGTGTGATGAGTACAGGTTGAGGGAGCTGGCAGACCTAGGCATGATAGACCTAGGCATAATAGACCCAGGCATATTAGACCTAGGCATAATAGACCTAGGCATGATAGACATAGGCATGATAGACCCAGGCATAATAGACCTATAGGCATACACGCCTTTCCTTGCATTTCTGTCCAGAATAATACCCCTCTCTGTGTTGAATCATCCTATCAAACATGTTCTCCTTTTTTTTACTGTCTCTCGTACCATGGACTACAGCTGGATGCCACCTCAACAATCCCCCCAAACTCCCACCCCCCCACGCACACACACAGACAAACGCACACAGCACCCCCCACCCACCCACCCACACGCACATAGACACACACAGCACCCCCCCACCCCCCCCCCACCCGCACCTCTATCTCCCATTACACTCTTCACCAGCTTCCCAGGCTTAGGCTTTGCCTGCTGTTCCTTGTACGCTGCCTTGGCTTTAGCCTGCTGGCGTTCTAGGATTGCTCTGGCCTCTGCTATCTCCTGTGTGTGGGCGCACGTGTGTATGTGGATAGCGTGTGTGAACATTGTGTGTGCGTGTGTTTGTGTGTGTGAACATTGTGTGTGCAAACGAGGGGACGCGCGTGTCCCACATTCTGCTGTGACAATAACCCATCGCACACAAACGCACTCACATATACACACGCACACACGCACATACACACAAACGCCCACCTCTTGCCGTGGCGACCACGCTTTGCTGCCATACCCCTTCTGTGTGCGGTCCGATGGTGAAAATGGGACCCTTGGTGCCCTGTTGTTCTCTTCCTCTTGTTGCCTCTGTTTCTTTTTCTCCAGCTCGGCTTCTGCCTGAACGCGTAGCTCCTCGGATGTCTCTGCACCTGATAGCGTGGGTGGATCATGAAATGTGTGTGTGTGTGTGCGTGTGTAGTGGTGTTTGTATGTGTGCGTGCGTGCGTGCGTGTGTGCGTGTGTGTAGTGGTGTTTGTACGTGTGCGTGTGTGCGTGTGTGTGCGTGTTTGTACGTGTGGTGTGTAGTGGTGTTTGTACGTGTGCGTGTGTGCTTGCGTGTGCGTGCGTGCGTGTGTGTGTGTGCATGTTTTTACGTGTGGTGTGTAGTGGTGTTTGTACGTGTGCGTGCGTGTGTGTGTGCGTGTTTGTACGTGTGGTGTGTAGTGGTGTTTGTACGTGTGCGTGCGTGTGTGCGTGCGTGCGTGTGTGTGTGCGTGCGTGCGTGTTTGTACGTGTGGTTTGTAGTGGTGTTTGTACGTGTGCATGCTTCTCCTACAACAAGCAGTTTGTGCATGTTTAGGGCTGGCCAGAACTGTGTAAATACACCGCATATGACCGTATATTTGGTGATTTCCCTGCCAAAACTACCGTATGTACACCGTATATATATACACATGGTGCTGGCTAACCCTACGCATGTAGTGTGCGTAGCTTTCGTTTGACCCTCTGCACGTGGCGTGGTTGTGCAAACAATGTGTATGTGTGTGTGTGTGTTTGTGTTTGTGTATATGTGTTTCTGTGTGTGTATGTTAGTGTGTATGCATATGTGTGTGTGCGTGTGTTTGTGTGTGCGTGTGTGTATGTGTGTGTGCATATGTGTGTGCGTGTGTACGCGTGTGTGTGTGTGTGTGCTGTGTGTAAAAATTGTATGAAATAATGGAAGTATTTTTGCACGTGTTGTTTTCCAGCTCTGCTCTGTGTTTCAAACCTGACACAGTCTCTCTCTGCAAAAGGCAACCCAGACACCGGAAGGCTGCAGCCACGGCAACTACACGCTCAACCCTTTTTAAAGATCCCAGCACACCCTCTTGATGGCGAGATCCTTGTCATACAGACACTTTCAAACAATCCAGCGAAATTCCAGTCTGGCCTTAAAAAAGTCCCTGCACAGTGCTGACCCTGTGCTGAGTAAGTAGATCCTTCTTCTCTGAATGAACAAGTCATTGTGTCACACGAGCACCTTGGTTTGCTCTTATAAAAGTCCCAGCACATGTAGTGAGTGAGTAGGTCCTTCTTCTCTGAATGAACAAGTCATCGTGTCAAATACACACACAAGCACCTTGGTTTGCTGCCTTTAGCAGTGCAGCCACAGCAGCCTCTCGGTCAGCCCTTGCCTTTTCTTCAAGCTCCCGCTCAGCCTCAACGTCTTCCACAGCCAAGGCAGGAAGCTGTGGCCACAGGGGTGTGTATGCGTGTGTATATTTGCCTTGATGCATGTATGCGTGTGTGTGTGTGCGTGTGTGTGTGTGCACCCATACATGTGGATGTATCATGCGTGTTCATGTGTGTGTGCGTGAGTGTAATTGCTTTGCTATGTGTGTGTGTGTCTGTGCACCCGTACATGTGGGTGTATCATGTGTGCGCATGCCTGCGTTGTGTGTGTGCATTTAAGTGTGCATGCTTCTGTGCACTCATGTGTTGTGGGTGTGCGCGTGTGTGGCTGCAAGCTTCCATACGGATAGGGGTGTGCAGGCTTTTTTGCAGGTGTGTGTCATATACACACAAAGCCCACCTGCTGTAGCTCATTCCCATTCAAACTCTTGTACACATCCTTCACATCCTCAACTTTGAGTTCGGAGGGTGGGCAGAGCAGCACCGCCATGACCTGGTAATTTGTGTGTTTGTGTGCATGTATGTGTGTGTTTGTGTTTGTGGATGTCATCCTAGACTCGGAGTTCAAAGTGTGGACTGAGCAGCACTGTCATGACTTGGCAATCAGGATTTTTGTTGGTGGTGTGTGTGTGTCTGCATGTGGGTGTGTGGGATAGAGAGAGAGAGAGAGAGAGAGAGAGAGAGAGAGCGAGAGAGAGAGAGAGAGAACTGGAACAAGTCTCGTGCATCTTTTTGGGGCATGATGTTCTTGTAACCACCAGCACAGGTGCAAACAAGCGCACACACATACAGTACCCTGCCGGCCCAGGCGCGCGCGCGCGCGCGCGAGAGAGAGAGAGAACTGGAACGAGTCTCGTGCATCTTTTTGGGGCATGATGTTCTTGTAACCACCAGCACAGGTGCAAACAAGCGCATACACATACAGTACCCTGCCGGCCCACACACCAACATACAAACCCTCTAAATGATGTTTAAAATCCTACATACACAACTTACAAACACGAAATACAAAGAACTCACTTTGCCAGCTCTTTCTGCAAGGGCTGCCTCATGAATGTGCCGAGCACGTGCGTTCCAAGGGTTGCTTGTAGAGTCGCTGCCGTTTTCACTGCGCAAGTTATGAAGAATGAAGTCATGAGGAATGAAGTAATGAGGAGTGAAGTAATGAGGAATGAAGTAATGAGGAATGAAGTGACGAGGAATGAAGTAATGAAGCAATGAGGAATGAAGTAATGAGGAATGAAGTAATGAGGAATGAAGTAATGAGGAATGAAGTAATGAGGAGTGAAGTGATGAGGAATGAAGTGATGAGGAATGAAGTAATGAGGAATGAAGTAACGAGGAATGAAGTAATGAGGAATGAAGTAACGAGGAATGAAGTAACGAGGAATGAAGTAATGAGGAGTGAAGTAATGAGGAATGAAGTGATGAGGAATGAAGTAACGAGGAATGAAGTAATGAGGAATGAAGTAATGAGGAATGAAGTAGCGAGGAATGAAGTAATGAGGAATGAAGGAATAAAGAATGAGGAAATGAGGAATGAGGAAATGTGAGGACGATCAAAGATCAAGCAATGCATGTTTGTTTGTCCTTCAACTGCACAAGAAAAAAGAAAGGAAGGATGATGAACTCCACACGTTTGTCCTTTCTACGACTTCGTAAGAATGAAAAGAAATTAGTTACAGAGTAAAGGGTCAGCAAGCGGTTGAGTTTCCAGTTCTGTTGTTGCCAAACATACCGTTTATACACCACAATATGCGGTTCTGGCCAAACCTACCTATAATATACCATGTACTCACAGTACCTATGAAATACCAATGTACTCACAGTACTTATACACATTACTTACGTGTTCATGTATGGTTTCGGGCAGCCCTTCACATAAATGCAAGCACACATGCACACACACGCACGCACGCACACAGACATACATACACACACATACCTGCTGGAGAAGCTCCTGCTGCTGCTCTGCTGAGTGGTAGAGGGCTGTGTTCCTGACCTTCCCTTCCAAGCTGCACTGCCAAACAGGTCATGGTCATCGATGCTGAAGCCCCTGCAACAAATGCACAAGCGTGGAGGAAATGATTCCATGTCCCTCTGATTAATTTGCTCCATTCTCTGCGTGGCACTGCACAAACTAATGAGGAGTCAAACTCACACCCGATACCTTACACTCCCCCCCCCCTTTGACCCCCACTGACGCCCTTTCCACTTTTTAGAGCTGCACAGCTCAAGAGGGCATCTCTGTGCACAGTTGCTATTCAGACCCATGGCACACAGATAATGACATATTGGAATTAAGTGTGTGTGTGTTGTGCTTGTGCTTGTGTATGTGTATGTATGTATGTGTGTATGTGTGTGCCGCGTGCATGCGTGCATGTATGAGCGCTTGTGTGTGTGTGCCGTGTGTGCATGTATGTATGTGTGTGCCGCGTGCATGCGTGCATGTATGAGCGCTTGTGTGTGAGTGCCGTGTGTGTGTGTCTGTACGCATCTTCCTCCTGGAACACTTTGTTGCGCAACAATCATTTCCAATACAAGTTTCCACAAAGAGAGGCTTCCGAGTATTTTAGCCAAATATCGCAGACATACCACACAGCCTCTTGGATCCCGACCTCCTGTTGACTCGACGCATTTGCAATCGCACAGTGGTTCATTAAAGCAGTACCATTTGGTCAGGCAGGAAAAACTACGTATGACCAAGTAGGCTGCCACAGTGACACAGGAACAACTACGTATGACCAAGTAGGAACAACTACGTATGACCACGTAGGAACAAAACTACGTATGACCAAGTAGGAATAAAACTACGTATGACCAAGCGGGAACAACTACGTATGACCAAGTAGGCTGCCACAGTAACTCCTGAACAAAAGGATAAAAGCAAAGGAGCTCAGGTGCCGTTAAGGCTGGGCTTACAGTGCTAGATCTCTTGACACTTGTATAGGGTTGGCCAGAACCCTATACATACGGTGTGCGCATGGTATATCTTGCAGGGACCTCACCAACTATACGGTCATACAGGCGTATATGTACAGTTCTGGCCAGCCCTACGCATCTGAGCCTGCTGCTTCTGCAGCCATTGCTTCTACGGCCACTATCTTAGAATAAGAACGGCTTGCCAATGAGAAGGTAGGTACACGAACATATTCACGTACTCAAACACACACAAAATTGAGTCTACTGCTATGCCTCCTGCTAGGTTTGAGGTCAAAGCTTCTGTACGAAAACAACTGTCGAGAAATTAAACACCCAAACACACCTGGGCCTGCTGCTGCCGCTCCCATTGCTCCTCAAATCATCATCTTTGCTGTGGCGGAGGCCAAACACCATGTCCAAACTGCACGTGCACACGGATGACTAAAGAATCACACTCACGCAGTGCGAATGCTGCAAAATAGATGCAGCATTGTCTTAGAGAGTGGGTATACCGAAGAGGGGCAACACAGCACCACGGGTATGCATGTATGTATGCCAAAGCAGCAATAGTTTCTAGCAGACTAGGGTGCAGCAGACGTAGGAACAACGCGCTATTGCTCTGACAGGCTCCATAAACAGCAACAAGGAAGCAGAGGCAGAGGCAGCAGATCCTCAAGGCAGCGACAAGCCAGCGTTGGCCACAGACTGCAAAACAAAGGAGCAGAAGCAGAGGCAGCAGATCTCTCAAGGCAGTGACGAGTCAGCGTTGGCCACAGACTGCAAAGCAAAGAAGCAGAAGCAGAGGCAGCAGATCTCTCAAGGCAGTGACGAGTCAGCGTTGGCCACAGACTGCAAAACTAAGGTGAGGTAGAGGCAGCAGATCTCTCAAGGCAGTGACGAGTCAGCGTTGGCCACAAACTGCAAAACTAAGGAGAGGCAGAGGCAGCAGATCCTCAAGGCAGTGACGAGCAAGCGTTGGCCACATACTGCAAAACAAAGGAGCAGAAGCAGAGGCAGCAGAGCTCTCAAGGCAGGGACGAGCCAGCGTTGGCCACAGACTACAATGCAAACATATTTGTTTGTGACCATGAAGATTTCCCAGCCAAGAAGGCCCACAAATGCACCATGTCAGGACGTCCAATTACCCAAACCACAGACGCCCTTGCCATTGGTTGTCGATCAAGCGTTAGTGCAAGTCGACAAAGACCAGGAAAACTTTGTAAAGTTTTGACACCTAAAATTTGCACACTTGAAACGTTAACGTTTGCGCTCACACTCGGGGCCTCTAATTCATCAGGAGAGATATCAGGATCAGAAGAAGTGTGTCTACATTCTCATGTTAACACTACCATATTATTTCCTGCATGTTCGTATCAAACCTTGACAACAGGGCATGCAATCAGCACTTTGCAGGATGACCTTGAGGCCTTCACCATTTGCACAAGGATTGCCCATATGCCAAACGTTTATTGATGTGTCGCTCCCTTCACACACACTCACACACACACACACATATACACACACACACATATACACACACATGCTCCCTTCATTTGATGCGCCTCTCACTCCTCTTAACAAAATCATTGATTTCTGGACAGTAGGTCAGGCACCGCAATCGTGTTATCTGGACAACAATTTAACAACAACACTACAAAATACAGCACCCAGGAGTAGAGACACTTATCATTCATGAGATTCAAAATCTAGGACAAATGCCTGTAAATGCAATCATACACACAAATAGACGCACTGCGAGTGGCACTCTCATACGCACAACCTGTGTGTGATTCACACCTTCCTCCTCACTTGTGATAGCAAATAGACGCACTGCAAGCGGCACTTTCACACGCACAACCTGCGTGTGATTCACACCTCCTACCTCACTTGTGATAGCAAATAGACGCACTGCGAGCGGCACTTTCATACGCACAATCTGAGTATGATTCACACCTTCTACCTCACTTGTGATAGCAAATAGACGCACTGCGAGCGGCACTTTCGTACGCACAATCTGAGTATGATTCACACCTCCTACCTCACTTGTGATAGCAAATAGACGCACTGCCAGTGGCGCTCTCATACGCACAAAAGGGCAGGAAGGAACAGGTAGCAAGAACTGAAACTACTCCCTTTCCAAATCACCTCATACCTTCGACCTGACCAGTAATCACAATCACACGCACACGCACACACTCATAAGCACAAAACAGCATGGAAATACAGGACCCCTATGCGCTCAGATCTCTCCACGGTTGTGTACACGCACACACACACACACACACACACACACACTCCCCTACACCCTGTGCACAAAAACGAAACACCATTACATAGGCATGAAAATCAGTATTCTTTTGCACCTAAGGGTGACCTACGACACCAGAACCGACCTCCACACCATAATTTCGCAATTTTGATTCGACCATTAATTTCGAATCAGACTCGAACCCTTAACTACTCCTTAAAGCAAGTTTCTAACCCCTGTCCAAAACCCAAGCAGAAGGGAGTCTGAGTCCTTCAAACGGGAGTTCCAAAGCAGTGCCACAAACAAATACCCACCTCCGTCGCAGGCCTCTCAGGGGCCCCTTTTTCAATCGATCGTGCGTTGCCTGCGAGGAGCTTTGGTTGTCGGTCAGCTGTGAAGAGCTTTCTGACTGATGCTGCCGATCACGTTGCAAGCTTTCACTGCTTCCTTGAAAGGAATTGCTGTGCAGATTCTGCTGCAGCTGCTGCTGCTGCTGCTGCTGCTCTCGTCGAGGCTGAGACGGCTGACTGCCAGAATCTTGCTGCTGTTGTCGTTGCTGCTGATGCTGCACCTGTAGGTCCTGACGTTGCTGGTGTTGCTGCACCTGAGAGGCAATAGAGGGCAGACACATGGATTTGTGTAGGGCATTTTATGCGTGTGCTGGTGTTGCTGCAGCTGAGAGGCATCAGAGGGCAGACACATGGATTTGTGTAGGGCATTTTATGCGTGTGCTGGTGTTGCTGCAGCTGAGAGGCATCAGAGGGCAGACACATGGATTTGTGTAGGGTATTTTATGCGTGTGCTGGTTTTGCTGCACCTGAGAGGCTTAGAGGGCAGACACATGGAGTTGTGTAGGGCATTTTAAGTGCGTGTGCTGGTGTTGCTGCACCTGAGAGGCTTAGAGGGCAGACACGAGGATTTGTGTAGGGCATTTTATGCGTGTGCTGGTGTTGCTGCACCTGAGAGGCTTAGAGGGCAGACACATGGATTTGTGTAGGGCATTTTAAGTGCGAATGCTGGTGTTGCTGCACCTGAGAGGCTTAGAGGGCAGACACGTGGATTTGTGTAGGGCATTTTATGTGTGTGCTGGTGTTGCTGCACCTGAGAGGCTTAGAGGGCAGACACATAGAGTTGTGTAGGGCATTTTAAGTGCGAGTGCTGGTGTTGCTGCACCTGAGAGGCTTAGAGGGCAGACACGTGGATTTGTGTAGGGTATTTTATGCGTGTGCTGGTGTTGCTGCACCTGAGAGGCTTAGAGGGCAGACACATGGATTTGTGTAGGGCATTTTAAGTGCGTGTGCTGGTGTTGCTGCACCTGAGAGGCTTAGAGGGCAGACACATGGATTTGGGTAGGGCATTTTAAGTGCGTGATGTGACAAAAGAGTAGTCCAAGCATGTGAGGCGTCACAAGGGTGTTTTTAGCATGTATTGTGTCTGCAAATGATGGTGAATTAGCTCCTGGTAGGAAGCAATCATGCACACGCTAACGCGCACGCGCACACACACACATGCACAGAAATACACACATACTCACACATTTGCCCAGCCCTATGCGCTCGCATCCATATCCACAACCATCCACACAAACACACACACGCATACTCACGCACTCACGCACACACACACGCATACACACACTCAAGTACTCAAATAATCAAACACAAACACCCTCACACACACAAATACTCCCACACCTAGTCTTACACAGATACACACACATCTGCTGCTCCGCCTCTGCCTTGTCAGGGTGATTGGGCCTATGGCTCTCCATACCACCCCTCAGCGCTCATACCCATATCCACAGCTATCCACAGCTATCCACACACACACACACACACACACACACACAAACACACACATACACACACATACACATGCATACTCACGCGCACTCACGTACACACACGCACCTCCTGCTCCACCTCTGCTTCCTCAGGTATACTGGCCCCGTGGCTCTCCATGCTAGCCCTCAAGCCACTGTGGCCACCCATCGCATCCAAACTACTGCGTGGGTCATACTTGTTCTGCAGGAGTGCATGTGTGTATGCGTGTGTTATGCAAGAAATCGCCCCCTGTTCATCGCATCCAAGATTTTGCATGGACCATACTTGTTCTGCATGTGTGTGCATGTGTATGCGTGTATGCGTGTGTTTTACAAGGAATGGCCCCCAGCATCAGACTTAGACTACTGCAGGGAATTACACTGTGTTGCTTGCTTATGTATGGTTGTGCACGTGTGTCTGTGTGCGCATGTGCATGTGCATGTGTGTGTGTGTGTGTGTGTCTGTGTGTGTGTCTGTGTGTGTGTGTGTGTGTGTGTGTGAGTTTGTGCATATGTGTCCCACCCACAAAAATGCATTCTCTAAGGCACCCAAGGGGCTAGAATTGTTAAAAGTTAGCTCTGCATTACAAATTAGGATCTGAAGTAATGTGTAAGAACACACAGTGGCTTGAATCTGCAGTAAGGTTCAAGAGCAGCGCTTGACAAAGCATGCTTGCAAAACGAAAAAAGTGCTTCATAGTACACATTGTGAGCTGACAAAATGTGAATTGTGCAGTAGGTTGGACTGAGTTGTGCACACACAAGCAACACACAAAGAAGAAGCACCTCACGAGAAACACGATCTGAGCTTGCAACAAGAAGCCAGACATACTTTGTAAAATGTTGCAATGCAAACAATCCAAAAAATAAGTCACACGACTTGATGACTTACAAACAAAAGGCATCATACTTTCTTCTTAACTCCCTAACCACTAAGTTCTAATAATACATGCAAACAGTCCCCCCCTTTCAAATTGCTTGCGTCTTATATGCCATCCGATCCCAGCTTTAATCTGAAGTCCAGCTTCACCCTATGATCATATAAAGCACCGCTGTTTATGGGTACAGTGTGTGTCACACACACCCTACGCCCAACAAACCAGCGCTTTTCAAGCTGCACAGTGTGTGTCATGCTGCACATGCACATAACACAGAAAGGTCCCTCCACACGCACACACACATTCACACACACATTCACACACACAAACACATTCACACACACATTCACACACACATACGCACGCACGCACGCGCACACACACTATGATGGAGAGGAATAGAACAGAAGTCGCACGGGCAGAGAAAAGCACACAGGCGTTGGGAAAGGAATGAGACTTGCCACTTAGGATACAAGGCACTTTTTCTAAACTCGTCGTACGTGTCTAGGGTTGGCCAGAACCGTATATACACACCGTATATGACCGTATGTATGGTGATTTCCCTGCCAAAAATACCGTATATACACCGTATATACCTATAAATGTATGGTTCTGGCCAACCCTATACATGTCACTGATCGCAAAACAGCACAATCGAAGACAGGGCCTGAGATGCGAATTCCGAAGAAAAACCACGGGGGAGGAAGAGGCGCACTTGATACGTTAAAACAGACTTTGGAACCCAAGCGTCTAAAAGAGAAAAAGGGTAATGTTGTACACAATACTGCACGCACTAGCGGCTTTTTCCCCTTGTGTAATGTCGGAATTGGGATAGTCACCACTGGCCGGGCATTGTTCTGAAGCCTTCTTATTTAAGGAAGCGAGACAGACAAAGTTTATGAAAAAATACACTGCTGTTTGTTATTACAACATACCTTGTTATTTCGACATACCTTGTTATTTTGACGTACCTGCTTGTGGTACAAACTAAAAAACGAAACAATTTAATAAGACAGGCAGTGGAAGACTCGGGTCACTCCGGGTCTTCCCCCCTGCGCGTCATTCATATTATTCCATTTCTGCAAAACTGGGACTGGGTTTTAGGGTTATGTTTGAATTTAGATTACGGTTTGGGTTTTAGGGTTAGGGTCAGGGTAGGGTTAGGCCCCCTAACCTAAACCCTGACAAGGAATGAGATGAGAACCAATATACTCTAGAACTTCTTCGCCCGGGCGTCATTCATGCTACTCCCCTTTCGTCCACACTAAATAAGGGACGAGGAACAGAGCAAAGGGATGAGACGAGCACAGAGAGACTGGTACTCCAGCTTTTCCCACCTGCGTCTCATTCATGCTGTTCCACTTTTTGTTTAGGAGCGCTCTGGACCCATCCCCACTGAGCCTTGGATGATACCTGCGAGCAAAGCATGCCAACCAACTCACAAAAATGCAATAACAGCAGATGCAGTAGCCACAAACAAGAGTTGCACATGCACAATTGCACTGTTATGGCTGGCCCGGACCGTGTATGAGCACTGCTTGCAACCGCAGCTGCTTCAGTTTGACAAAGTACATAAAATACACGTGGAAAGGGACATAAAATGCACGTGGAAAGAAACATAAAGATAAAGGGACACAAAATACACGTGGAGCACTTTCAATTAGTCACCAGAGCACATCAAGGGCTTGTAATAGATGTTGAGTTTAGGGGGTAAACTTGCAGGCATGCTCTCATCCAACCCCACCTATATGCATCAAATGCACTGGTCCTAACAGGCAGGTTGAGATGAGTCTTCGCACCCTGGTCTCAAGGACCATTGCCTCCTCTGTTTATTAAAATGAGTCATTGCACCCTGGTCTCAAGGACCATTGCCTCCTCTGTTTATAAAAATGAGTCTTTCCACCCTGGTCTCAAGGACCATTGCCTCCTCTGTTTATAAAAATAAGTCCTTGCACCCTGGTCTCAAGGACCATTGCCTCCTCTGTTTATTGTTCCCGATTTCTTGCCAGATTGTTGCTAGCATGCACTCAATAACAAGGACCGTAAAGGCCGCCCCCATTGTATGCTGATATCTTACACTCAACATCATGGACCATTGATATCCCAATGTTGCTAGCATGCACCCAATAACAAGGACCATTAAGGCCGCCCCCATTGTATGCTGATATCTTACACTCAACATCATGGACCATTGATATCCCAATGTTGCTAGCATGCACCCAATAACAAGGACCATTAAGGCCGGCCCCATTGTATGCTGATATCATACTATATACAATCATACACTTAACATCAAGGACCGTTGATCTCCCCATTGTTGTTATCCTACACTAGATGTAAAGGACCATTGAGAACCCCATCGTTTGTTGCTATCATACACTCAATGCTATGGACGATTGAGATCTCCTTGCTGCCATATGCTATGGATAAAGCACTCACAAAATCACACACACCTGCCCTGGGCGTCCAAGCTGCCCCTTAAAGACACACACACACACAATCTACACACACGCACACACACGCACATAAACAAACATATACACACACGCAAACACACACACACACACACCTGCCCTGGGCGTCTAAGCTGCCCCTTGCAGTAAAGTCACGTTGCTGCTGGCGGTGTTGCTGGTGCTGATGCTCCTGCTGTTGCTGGCGGTGCATGTCAATGAGCTCGCACCTGAGTGTGTGTGTGCATACGTGCATATATGTGTATTTAAATATATACATGTGTGTACGCATGCACATGTAGTGTGTGCGCGTGTGTACGTGCGTGTGTATGTATGTGCAGTTAAACCCTTGAATGCAAGTGCATGGATGTGTGCGTGGTGTGTACATGTGTGAATGTATGCGTATGTGAACAAATGTGCGCATGCAAATGCAGGACTGATACATGAATGTGTGAATGAGTGCATTGTGTGCGTGTACGGGAGTCGTAGGTGTGTGCATGCGTGACAAAGAGCTCTTACCGCTCAAGGGGCTGCGAAGAGGAAGGTAAAGGCCCACCAGAAGCTGAGTGTGCAGGTCCTTCCTTAACGGTATGTGGGAGCTCGCTGCTGTTAGTTGTCAGATGCTGCTGCTGCTGCTGCTGCTGCTTCCTGTCAATAGCAATAAAAATAGGTAGCGTGTCAGATGCTTCTTCACTTGAGAAATCAGTGCATTGCATTATTGCATCATAAACGTCTTGATAGTCCAGTCAGAGAAAACTTCATGGGTCACATGCGCTTTGGGCATCATACACAATATTGAACACAAGATCTCATTACCGCATGACAAGATCCAAGCATATGATCTTTTGATGAGTAACTGGGCAGAAATCATTGCATTTTACACTGTCTTGCTTCTGTGAGGTACGCTCCAGTGCAGCTTCTTACACACACACATTGTTACAAGCACATGGACCAATGCACATCTTGGAGCTGCGTCCAAAGCATGAATAATGCAGCACAAATACACACACACACACACACACACACACACACACACACACACACAGAAACAGACAGATGTTGCCCTTAAGCCAAAATTCAAACAATACCTTTGGTTGTGCCTGTCCACAATCAAGCTGCTCACAAGGGCCCCCCGGCCCCGCACGCCTGCGAACGCAAATATGTTTGATTTGTATTGCTCATAACTACAATTGCAAATGGCCACGTGAAAACAGTTGCTCCAGCTACCTCTCCTTTGGCGCACCCAATGAACACCATGGCGCACCCAACGACGGCTTGATTAGTTGTATAAGATTGCGTGTGCTAGTAAATGCTTACACTGAAGGTTGTCCTCCCCTTGCTATCCCTTTATTTGCACCCACACTCACATTCACAACCACTCGCCCAACCACCGACACACCCATCCCCCCCCCCCCCCCACACACACACACTCACATTTACAAGCACATTCACACTTACCCACTCACCCACACACCCAAAGCCACACTGCCACAAACCGCACCCAAAGGCCATCGCACACTCACTGCTAGCAGGGCTATTGGGCCTGCTGCTTCCGCCGCTGCTGGCTTCACTACGGCCTCCCAAAATGGGCGTGGAAACCAGGCTGGGCGAGGGGGAGTGCGCCTCTTCTTTTGCGTCCAGGGCCAACACGACCAAGATTCCAATGAAGGGGCCCAGCCCCAAGGCGGGCAACAGGACTGCAGTGTGTGTGTGTGTTTGTGTGTGTATGTGTGTGCATATTTTGTGTTTATGAGTGTGCGCTTCATGGTGCTACACTGCCTTTAATAATTTCACATGTATACGAGCAAACAACAATAACATGTTTTATTCTGGGCGCAGCGCACCTATGTATGGGGTAATCCTTGTGACCATGGCAATCACTGCAGCACTCGCAGACAGCACCAGCATCAAGAGGGTGAGCAGCATTGCGAGTAGGTAATGGCCAGGGCCAGGAGGGGGGACGACAGCTTGATGTAGGGACAGCCACACAGCGTCCTGCGTGTGCACAGCAGGCAATGTGAATTGTGCAGGATCAGCCACACGGCAGCATGTGTGTGAAGCAAAGTGTTGTCGGCATTTTAAAGCGGCACACTAAATACTAAGCACCAAACACCATCAGCAGAATAAGCAACAAGTCTTCTTTTGCCTGTGTACTGAGTACTGAGGCAGACCAAAGAAAGTGTCTGTATGCGCATGGAATCCACACCCCCCTTCTGAAGTGAGTGAAGCAAATTCACGCGTTATTCTAGGCCTTATTCCGTGCGCAATTCTATGACTTTTTGGATGAAAGCATCTCAGCCTGTCAGTCGCAGTACGAGTTAGACCAGAATGAGTAGGTGGTTTCAAGGCTCAATTTTTGTTGCACATTAAAGTCTTGTGCTGCCAAAAAATCCTGTTTACATCAACCAACCTTGAAGCTCGCCAGGCTGACAAGCTGCTCCTCAGGCTTGTCTCTTGTTGACTGTGTGTGAAAAGGGGGCAACAGACGTGTAACACACAATGTCTGAGCACAGTGTGTGTAGACCTCAGAGGTTTGCACCATTTGTGCACAAGCATGGCTAAAAGAGCTTTTATCTGTATTACTCTACAAAGGTGCGGTATAAAATGTTGCATCAACATAGTGCGTGTTTCTCGAGCACGCTGCGTGCTATGCGTGTTTGCGGACCTGGCAGAAAACCTAAAAAGCTAGCTCTCCAACATACTCACATGTATTAGCGTTACAGCAAGGGCAAAAACCCACCGTGAGTAGGGTTAGCAGAAAGCTGAAGGCAGGTTTAACGAAGTTTGGATTGCTGGCCTTTTTTTGCCTGCCTCTCCTTTCTCCTGCAAGTGTCAATGTGCGTGTCAAAAAGCTCACTTAGCAGGCATAAAAAAGAAAGAGCTGCCACCCTGTACAGCACGAAGCAATTTGATTGGTCGTAGGTACAGCCTGGCACCTCGGTGGCGCCATGCCGCAGTAGTGTCCTCTCCGTGCTCCCTCTCATACTCCGTGGCCAGCTCATACAGGGCTCCAGGAATGCATATGAGGGCTTTCAGGAGTGGAACAGGCTCCTGGAGGTCGGTTGAAAGATGTGTCTTCCAAACAAACCCGCAGACGTCTGACACCCGATTCAAAAGGGAAGACGAGTCATCCGTCATTAAGTAACAAACAGCGCAGCTGCAAGTTTTACAGCATGCTGAATATCACATTTTGAAAGCCCTAAAAATAATATTAATTGTCGAATAGTCCTCAAC
>Ga0307968_1000460_pt1:27500-28845 | contig 28845 bp, 38 predicted proteins | sample OrgLakmetagen650_FD_201834 | JGI IMG/M metagenome (GOLD analysis project Ga0307968, IMG submission 201834) | Saline water microbial communities from Organic Lake, Antarctica - #650 | ecosystem: Environmental > Aquatic > Non-marine Saline and Alkaline > Saline | place: Antarctica...
ATTCAGCCCCACCCCTTCACACCCACCCCCACCCGCACTGATACTGACATTGTCGGCACGGCTGCCACCTCCGCTGCTTCCATCGCTAGCAATGCCGCTGCTGGCATGACTGGGGCTGATGCTACCGCTGCTTCTATTGCTGCCAGTCGCACCGCTGCTGCTCTGACTGGGGCCACTTTCGTTACTGTCAGCACCGCTCAGGTCACGCTCGTAAGGGGGCAGGCACAGCCACCCGCCCACTGCCCACAATGCACCGGCCAAGCCCGCGGCCATGAAAGTGGAGGAGAAGCCGCAGACTTGCGCGATGAAGGGCGTGGCCACGAGCCCAAGCACGCCACCTGTGTCATGTGTCATGTGAGAGCAGTAAAAAGGAAGTGGTGTAGAAAGGACTTGCGCAATGAAGGGCGTGGCCACGAGCCCCAGCACGCCACCTGTGTCATGTGTCATGTGTCATGTGTCATGTGAGAGCAGTAAAAAGGAAGTGGTGTAGAAAGGACTTGCGCGATGAAGGGCGTGGCCACGAGCCCAAGCACGCCACCTGTATCATGTGTCATCGTAGTGAAAAGGAAGATGAGCGAAATGATGGGGATGAGAGAGAGAGAGAGAGAGAGAGAGAGAGAGAGAGAGAGAGAGGGAAAATATATTACAAGTATATGGTAAGTATGTAGGGTTAACCCAAACCGTATGACCGTATATACGCCGTATCCTCGGTACGCCGTATATCCGGTACCGTATATGACACTGAGCCACCGGTTCCATAACCGTATGACCGTATATGGGTTTCAACAGGCCGTATATATATGGCCATATACAGCGTATATACGGTGAAAACCGTATATGGACCGTGTATGAACCGTATATGTTCGAAGGTGTGATAAGGTTACAGGCCTTCGAAGGCCTCAAAAATTCCGACTTCCGGCACAACCTTTTAATACATCAATTTTAATGTTTTAATTGTTAATGAAACCTCAGGGGGGCCTGGTGGTGGTGGTGCAAGTGAGGTTACAGCGGTTACAGCCTCAGCAACTTCACCAGCAGCAGGAGCAGTGGGTATGGAGAACTTTCTGGATAAATCACATGCAGCCCTTCAGCCCACTCGTTGCAATCGCAGCAGGTAGGTTCCTGTCAGCCCACATGACCAGCTGCGCTACAGAGCGCAACTGGTCACTCTTTGGCAACATCTTTTCCAAGACGAGGAACCGCTTACACCTGGAGAAAGCCCAGAAGTTGGCATTCATCCGCGCTAACAGCAGCTTGGGGCAGGCAGGGGGGTTAAATGAGAAGATAAGGCTCTCCCTGATTGATTTAGTTGAGGGGGGGGAGGAGGAGGAGGAGGAGGAGTAGT
>Ga0307968_1000462_pt1 | contig 28773 bp, 33 predicted proteins | sample OrgLakmetagen650_FD_201834 | JGI IMG/M metagenome (GOLD analysis project Ga0307968, IMG submission 201834) | Saline water microbial communities from Organic Lake, Antarctica - #650 | ecosystem: Environmental > Aquatic > Non-marine Saline and Alkaline > Saline | place: Antarctica: Organic Lake...
CACAGAGCATGCTGCTTCTGTATACACTGTAATGTGCACGGTGCACCCCCTACTCGCAGACGAGGGCACAGAGCATGCTGCTTCTGTATACTCTGTAATGTACACGGTGCACCACCCCCTACTTGCAGATGAGCAATTGGGCACAGAGCATGCTGCTTCTGTATACTCTGTAATGTACACGGTGCACCCCCTACTCGCAGACGAGCAACTGGGCACAGAGCATGCTGCTTCTGTATTCACTGTAATATGCACGGTGCACCCCCTACTCGCAGACGAGCAACTGGGCACAGAGCATGCTGCTGAACAGCTGTCGACAGAGGCGGCGGCTGAGACGCGGACTGGATGACTGGGCCAACATGTACCAGCACGCCCTCAATGCAGGTGTGTGTGCGTGTGTGTGTTTGTTTGTGTGCATGTGCGTGTCGTGGAATGACAGAGAGTGCTAGGAAACTGCTGCACCCCTTCGTGCGTATATAAGCAAGCATACTCAACTGATATACCACACACCTACGCATCTTTGCAACGGTGACAGAATGGCAGCACAACCACTCACTCGTGGAACCACGTGCTTTAGCACGCGTATATGGCTTAGCTGAGGTCCTGGCTGCGTCTTTTATAGGATGGTGTAAGGCTTCATTTGCTGTGTTGAATTTACTGTGCATGAAGTGTGTTGTAAGCGCTTCAGTCTTTGAAGTGTACGATCTGCTGCGTTGAATTCTGAGTTCAGATTTGGCAAATAACTCAAACTCAGCTGTGCACTCGTTCCACACTCTGCCCGCATGCCTCAATAGAGGGATGCAGACCATGGGCTAGCGTGTTTTTATCTGTGCATATATTAAAGCGAAGGAGCGGTATCAGTTGCAGGAAGTAAATAAAACTTTCTGCTTAACGTGGAAGGGACGCAGCACGTTTTGGTGCGATTGCTTCCCAAACCTCTCCGTCCCGCTACATCATGCCCGGACATGTTGGTTACCAGGAAAGCCAGTTGTGTGTTCATTGCATATGGTTGCCCCCGTGAAAAACTCACCTCCCTGCCAGCCAAACAGTCTCACTTAACTTTTTGCGCAAGCATATCTCTGCATCCACTCCACCATTTCGTGACCTGAGACATGTATTGGATAGGTAACTAATTTTTTGTTATTCCAGCAGATGCTTGAAGGTTGGGGAGAGGTGCAGAGGCTGGGGAGATACTTGGCGCAAAAAATTGTTAGGCGCAAATTGGCAGCAATTCTGAAAGCTAAAACCGGGCTGGAACTCGCAGTAGGTAAGGAGCGACGGATTTTTTTCCTTTTCCCCTGTGTCCCTTGTGCGAGTGCCTCCCACTCGCCGGCGTTCCCAGTACCCCTGTCCCAAATTCGACATTACAGCATTGTTATATAACATTAATTATGCTTATATTCTGAAGCAGAGGTCGATCGGGGCAACTTCAGAAATGCACCTTTCCCTGCCAAAGTGGGTGCAAAATACGCACTGGGCCCCACACAGCCCCCCAGAATGCCAAATTTCCAGCAAATGTCAATGATTTAGATATAACATCAAGTATTTAGCATTCAGATGAGGTATAGGGGGCTTTGAATTGGATGGAGAGCTAAGTGAGACTGGTAGGGTGGGTTTTTCTCGGGGGCAACCTTCGCCAAGCATAGAGTGTGTTGTAAGCGCTTCAGTTTTTGAAGCACTTGTTGAAGTATGTGAAGCACAAACGGCTTGTGTGTGCTCTTTCATGTGTCTCGTTCATTGATTAGGTTTGAGGAAGCACTCTGAAGTGGGTACAAGCTTTCATCCTGCCAAACAGCGATATCCCACACCCATTTGAAGCGTGTATCCACGTATAACTTTAAAAAATGGTCGTGCACCACAACCGTGTGTAGCTTTTGAAAATCGTGCATCCGTGTGTAACTTTTAGAAATTGTGCGCCACATCCGTCAAATCACTTAAATGAAGGTGTCATGGCACACCTCCTCCTATGCCGTAAGTGGCTCATTTCTCATTTGCTATTGTAGAAAGTAGGCTTGATACTGCCTTACGTGTCACTCAACTCAGCTTGCACACACCTATGCTTGCACTCAACTTTGCTTGCACTCAACTGTGCTCGCACTTAAGTTGCGCACACTCAACCTGCACTCAACTGTGCTCGCACTCGACTTGCACACACCTGTGCTCAAACTTGACTGTGCTTGCAATCAACTTGCACTCAACTTTGCTTGCACTCAACTGTGCTCTCACTCAACTTGCACACACCTGTGCTCACACTCGACTGTGCTTGCACTCAACTGTGCTCGCACTCAACCTCCATTATAAGTGATTGTTGCAACCTGTGGTTGTTGCAAGTGTTTGCGCTTACCTGAACTTGCACTCGACTATGCTCGCACTCAACTGTTGCGCAATTACAGATCTGTCGGAAGGGTTCATGGCATTCGCTTCTCGCGCACAGTGGGACTGGAAGCCCCCAAAAGATGAGGCACAGGCGGCAATGGAGTACTACCCGGTGGGTGATGTGTGTAGGGGGAAGTGATTGGAATGGAGCTGACGTTGCATACACTTACATCCTGCATGTGTGATGGCGTGAATGTCACAAGCAGGAGCTTCATTTGTGTGTATATGTGTGATGTGTGTGAGGGTGGGAAGAGCGTGTGCTTGTGTGTGAATTTGTGTGTGCGTGTGTGTGTGTGCATGTGTGCCCGTAACATGTGTGCACGAGCGCCTAGGTAGGAGGGCGTGTGTGTTTGTAAGTGCAGGTGAGCGTGCGTGTGTTTGTGCTTCACATGTATGTATGTTGGGGGAGGGTACGTGTGCAGTAGTGGGGGTGTGGTAGTGGGGGTGTAGTAGAGGGTGTGTAGTGATGGGTGTCTGGTCATCATGCACCATGATGCTCCCTACGTACTTGGCCAACCCTGCCGTAATGGAATTTGTTCATGGAGTACACTGGAGACTGGAATGCACTGGAGACTGTTTGTGTTTGATTTCCACATTAAGGACTGTGCTTGCCATGCTACACATAATATAGAGAGCAAACAACACCACTGTTGTGAGCAGCCCCTCGTCCAAATTCCAGCCAAGCTTCTCGACTGAGTTTCACCTAGCACCTTCAATGTTTGAGGGGTCCTGCTGTCCAATCCTTCAAAGGGGCGACCTCTCATTAGTTGGACCCTCTGCTTCAGACACGTGTTATTGCATGCTTGCCGTAGCATTTGGTTTGAGTAGTGTTGTTAAGCAATTATTGCACCCTCACTTGTAATAAAATCACGCCTGGTGCCCAAGATTGAGCAGGTTGCGTTCTCAGGCCTACAAAAAGGCAGTCCGTTTCAGCTGGGCTTGTGCTTCGAATTTACATGCCACGTACTTGCTCTCGCACTGTGAATAGACAAGGAAAAGGATATAATTAACACTCCTCACAGTCGCCAAGGAAAAGGAAACACTGAGGTTAGTCGCTAGGCAGTGTTCACTCTTGTTATGCTTACCCAGCAGTAGTAACAAGTCCACCTCGCCGCGCGCCCTGTGTTTGAGCAGGGTCCGCTATCTACTTGGGTGGAGTGCCAGACAGCAGCAGCGGAGGCGCTGCACTTGCTTCTAGGATTCGAGCTTGAACTGTACAGCCCTTCTGAGTTTGCCATGATCTATTGGTACTGCAGGTCAGGCGTTTTGGGGTAGCACATACATGCAAGGTGCAATGCAAGGAGGCCCAGTTCCGTCTTGTGTGCACTTATAATCACGCGCTGCAAGCAGGCATGTGCATTGTTGCTGCGTGGCTATTGCCAGCCTCAGGAGAAGCGGTTGGGGAAAGAAGAGTGTGGTTTTGCCTTGTGGCAAATAGACAGGGGATGACTGGAAGGGATGACTGGAAGGATGACTGGAAAGGGTGACTGGAAGGATGACTGGAAGAGATGACTGGAAGCTTCCCTTGTCTGGAAGGATGACTGGAAAGGATGACTGGAAGGATGACTGGAAAGGATGACTGGAAGGATGACTGGAAAGGGTGACTGGAAGCTTTCCTTGTCTGGAAGCTTCCCTTGACTGTAAGGGATAATTGGAGGCTTCCCTTGTCAAGTTGGACTGGACATTCTAGTCGTATCTACCTAGAGTGTTAGTCAAAAAGTGTTTTTGCTGGGTGTCAGGAGGAAGTGTGTATCACATGATGTGGTGACGGCCCGCAACTTCTTGCATTGAGTGCCTTGTACACGCCCTGTTATTTGCAATGCTCACCCAGCGCATTGTTGTTTGACCTTGAAATAGAGGGATCCTCACAAGCACAGGCAATTTAGGCAGTCAGTACAGGTAATCCCTTCCCTTTCACTGATGCAACCACAGATCTACACGGCACTCAATCCGAACTTAGGCCGGTTTACACTCATGCACTTCATTCCTTTATAAATAGGGCTGGCCAGAACCATACATTAAAGGTATATACGGTGTACATACGGTTTTTTTAGCAGGAAAATCACCATACATACGGTCATATACGGTGCAGATATATGGTTCTGGCCAACCCTACATACAGCCGATGCACTGCGGTCAGTGCGAGCATGGACCAAACATTCCTTGCATGCACTCCGTTTTACACAAAAAGCTAGGCACTCGATTCCAACGTGGCCCATGTCCTTCTCTGCTACATGTCCACCTACGCTTGCTGCTTGGTGCCCAGCGCGTCACCTAAACGGCACTGTCACTGTCATTGTCGCTTTCTCCGTCACATGCTGCATTGTCGCCTCCAATTGGTGTCGCTTTGTGCCCAACGTGCCACCTACATCACTGTCACTGCCACCATCACCATCACTTGCTGCACTGTCGCCTCCGATTGGTGTCGCTTTGTGCCCAACGTGCCACCTACATCACTGTCACTGCCACCATCACCATCACTTGCTGCACTGTCGCCTCCGATTGGTGTCGCTTTGTGCCCAACGTGCCACCTACAGCACTGTCACGGTCACCATCACTTGCTGCACTGCCACCTGCAGCTTGCTACTTGGTGCCCAACGAGTCACCTCTCAAGTCCTTCACTCCTACCGCTGCCCTGCTGGTGGTGTCAGCAAATCTTCGCTCACCCTCCCAGGTGCTGGTGCGCGAGCGCTTGTGTACGAATGTGTGTGTATGTTTGTATGAGCAGATGTGTAGCTCAATCTTGACATTGTGCCCCTCGGAACCCATTACTGGAAGGTAGGCGCTCACATGCTTGGCAAAGACGTAAGGCCACTTGCGTTCCTACCACAAATGTTTTCTAAGTTGTACGTAGCAGCACAACCCTGCCCTGTCTACCTTCTTTCGCTCTCCTCTCATGTAACGAGGTTTCACTGTCGTAATCATTAAAGTCCAAAGCAAGTTTGCACGTTAAAACAGCTGCACCTCGGTGTAGGAGGTTCGAACAGACAGGATTGGCTAGAACGTTTTCACACTGATGCATGACGACATTGAAGATGTTACTTTTAAATGTACGGCTGTCCTTAACAGCTGTGGCCAACTCTGCATTTGTACATACAACTTACAAACAGTTGTTACGGGTGTCACGGGTTTCACGGCTGAAATGATTTGAAATAAATTGGGAAAACTGCTTTGTATATTTCGGTTCTGGCCAGCTCTACCCATATAATGCACACCCTCGCTGGCAAGCACCAGACTCACAGCAATGATTTGCATCTTGTCTTTCCTCAGCTTTAACAGGGTGTGCCAAGCAGCACAGTTAGCCCATTCTTTACAGGTTGCATATTTTTGATTTCAAAAAGCAGGAGGGATTTAAAAAATAGGCATGAAGGGATTCTGTAAGGCAAATAGGTATGGAGGGAGCGCACAGCTTACCTCTTGTTGCAATTTCCTTTCATCCCACTGCAGCCAAGCCAAGCAAGAAGGGCAAACCAGGGAAAGGCGGCACAGTGCCAACCTCCCCAGATGTAGCAGCCCCCACTGCACAGCGACAGGTGTGAATTCGTGTGAGAGCATACGTGTGTGCAAGGGTATGTGTGTGTGTTGCGTGGTTAGACTGCCTGTCCTGAAATTGACTTTGGCTGAGTACCCTCAACAGCTAGAATTCTGAAAACACTGTGCTTGCACTAGATGCTGGACATTGAGATGCTTCCTCACTACAATATCCAACACATTTCGTGCATGCATCCATTCTCATCCTGCTGCTTCCATGCATGCCTGTGGGTCACTACCTAGGGCTATGGGTCACTACCCAGTTTTCCTCTGTAAATTTATTGGTAAGGAAAGCAGGGAAACGGGGGGAGGGGCAGCAAACATAAGCACCTGGCGTCCCACACGTGACTTCAGTCTTTCCTGCCTAACTTTTCAGTTGTGCACTTATTGATAATAGAAATAGGTCCCATTGAATGCTTTGATGTAAGATAGGTGATATAAAACGCCCTAATTGCATGCTAGCTGACCTGCAGACGGGCCTGCTTATGTACGCTGTGCGTGCGGAGCTTGCACTTGCTAAGAATGATACGTATTCCACCAGAAACTTTGATTCAGAACAAACTGATTAAACTGCATACTTGCTGACCTGCAGGTGGTCCTGATTATGGATGCTGTGCGTGTGGAGCTTGCACTTGCTAAGAATGAGACGTATTCCACCAGAAACTTTGATTCAGAACAAACTGATTAAACTGCATACTTGCTGACCTGCAGGTGGGCTGATTATGGACGCTGTGCGTGCAGAGCTTGCACTTACTATGATACGTATTTCACCAGAAACTTTGATTCAGAACAAACTGATTAAACTGCATACTTGCTGACCTGCAGGCGGGCCTGATTATGGACGCTGTGCGTGCAGAACTCCTTGGTGCCATGTGCTTGGGCATGGTGCGCTTGCAGCTTGCCCTCAAAGTGGCAGGTAGGGACGTGTTGCTATAGGACCTCTGTGTGTATCTGCGCATGTACGTGTGTGTGCGTGTGCGTGTGTCTGTGTGTGCATGTGCATGTGCACATGTTTGTAAGTAGGGTGAGGGGTACTCAAAACTTTTGGGAGGGTGGAAAGGGTCAGGGCGGGAATGGGTGTCAGCACGGTTCCATCTTGATGCCTTGGGATTGATGTGATTATGAAGGAAAAGTGTTTGCCGCTTTGGCTGCCTTGTTCTGATCAGTGAAAAACGATTATATTGATCTGAAAAAAGCGACTAAATTGATCGATAAAAGGCAATTATATTAACAAAAGTACGCAGGTCAGCTACCAACCACCTTTATTCACCGAACATCTTCTCGCTGCTGTAATTTGGATACTTTTGCGCCACCACCTTAGCTAGTCATATTGCGAATAGTTTTGCATCAACACCTTATCTAATACTTTTGCGCTATTACCTTCGCTAGTCATATTGTTGTATTGTTATTTCAAATCTGCAAACCCTCAGCAACATACCTTACAGAGGTTGCCATTATGCCCGGCAGTGGGTACCAAACTCAAGCTACGTCTTTTTCGTGTTATGCAGGTGTCGTCCCAGATCCAGTGCTCACATTCAACACACAGCAAGAGCGCTTTGATCAAAGGTTTGCAGCCTTCCACACCCTACCCCTTGTCCGTCCGGAGCCCATGGGATATGGTGAGAGAAAGCATGGCTTGTTGTCTACTGATGTCACTTTTAGGGTCGGCCAGAACGCATATTATTTGCACCGTGTATGATTGAACATATGGTGATTTCCCTGCTAAAATACCTTTAGATACACCGTATATAAGTATATGGTACTGGCCAATTCCTATATATTAGTGAAAGCATTCCCCTCGTCAATAAAGAAAAGAGGCGTAAAGAAAACTCGAACCGGAAAAAGGAGCTTCTTGCCTGTCCTGGACGCTTATCTGTATTTAAGCTAGAGACTGCCACTGAGGGGTTTGTTGGACCAATTAGAATCTCATCACGATTGGACCATCGAGGATTGGACCATCGATTGGACCATCGATTGGACCATCGATTGGACCATCGATTGGACCATAAGTTGAACCATTAATTGGACCATCGATTGGACCATCAATTGGACCATCGATTGGACCATCAATTAGACCATCGATTGGACCATCAATTGGACCATCGATTGGACCATCAATTGGACCATCGATTGGACCATTGAGGACCATCCAGAATGTCATCACGTGCGCCTGAATGACACTGTGAGTTTACTTGAGCTGAAGTGCACCATTTCTGTGCTCCACGCAGGCCAGTACTTGGAAGCTGTCGGCTCGGCTGACAAAATGCCCCCTGAGCACCTGCTGGCTTTGGCCATGGAGTCCTTTGCCATGGTAGGTGGTGCAGATGTCCTGTGCTTAGGTGTGCATGCTTGTGCGCGTAGGTGTGCTTAGGTAGGTGTTTGTGCAGGCTTCTGTACATACGTGGATGCCTATATCAGCATATTTGCGGTACAGTGGCCATTCCAGTGACATTACAGATCCATACGCAGTAACATCGCAAGCACTGCAACGCCTTGCAGTGTGCATTGTATGTTTTGGTCATAGCGTCAGCACTTTAGCTTGCATATTGGAAGGTCATGGCGTTGCCCAATAATTTATCGTGGTAGGTTGATGGAACACAGTTAGGCCACATGCAGCACGTGGGAAGCATCAAAGTGCATGTATAAATCATGCAAAATGGTTGAGTAGGATCGCTATCTCGTTTTTGCTGCTTGTGACCAAGACGCCGATGCTGGGAGCCTCATCTCCCCTTTTGCCCTTTCAAGTGGCTCTCATTACATTCCGCATTTTCTGATACATTCTACCTCTCCTGTTTGCACCTTAACACCAAATGGCAGCCTTCAATCGAATGGTTTTCCTTAAACTTCCTGCACCTGCTCTCATCTGTGTTACCCCAACCACCCGTCTTTAAATCTTGCAGTTTCATATCAGGCCTTCCATACTTGGCAAGGTCAAGCAAAGGACAGCCTAAAAGTGTCCTGGACATCTTGATTGCGCTGTTCATTAAACAAGTCCTGGCAGAAGCTTGTGTATTAGTTCCAGAATGCCAACCCTTGCTTCAGCTGTGTGATTCCTCTGTACTTCCTCCAAGGAACTTACCATCCACACACCCTGACATGCAATCCCCTGTGCCGCAAATGTCTCCATCTGTCCTCCGTCCACACACAGGTACGGCGATCTCACTCCCAGATCATGGCCCAGCTGGCATCTGCCCACCCCCAGATGTCATCAGCCGTGCCCCAGCACCATGTGACCGAGCACACTGCCTTAGATCGTGTTGCTGCTGCCAATACCCTTGCTGCCACCGTCCTCATAAGGTTGGTTGACCAGCTTTCTCACAGACCAACAAGATAAGCCAGAGTCGTATCGTGTCATTGCTAATGTATTTAGAGCGTAGGTCCGTTTTCGCATCTAAAAAGGTGTTATAGCTCATGCATGTATGCATGCAGCCTTGCATCGTGTCGCTGCTGCCACTGCTCATGTGAGCTTTGTGAGCTTCAGCATTGTCACAAAAATAATTTTGGCCCGCTTTTGCAAATATACAAGGTGCTTACACTCAACATGCGCATCTACAACAAATATCTGGATCAATTGTGTTAGGCCTGAGATGTGTGTATAGGCAGGATATTATCGTAATACAGGAAGATATGCTTCTAGTCAAACTGCGTAGGTGCCCCATCCCTGTAAACCCCGCTTTGTGTACGTTCGTTTCATGCTGGCACTTACTTTTAAGTCTGATCATTTGCAGGTCCTCGTCAAGTGCTGAAGCTATGTTGCCTGCTTTGCTTTCTGCCTGATCAAACTCCCGTAACCTTTGCCTCCCGTAACCTCACATTTCAACAGTGATTACATGCGCAGCCTAGCAGTCGCACTTTTTGACTGACGGCTTAACCTGTAACCATTGTATCCAGCTCACACACACAGCGCACACACACATGCTTCAGGGCCTTGTCTAATGCTGCCACATCTAATGAAGACCAGAAGCAGCCAAAGCCCAAGCTTGGTGTGTGCGTTACGTACGGCTGGTCATCTCACCCTTTTTTTCCCATACTTGGTGTCAAAAGCCAAAAATGACGCGCCTTGAATTTCCTGAGGATGTGAACAGTTCCATTTTTAGTGCCTGACAGCGCGGAGTTGTATTGCAGTATACGAACCTAAATGGACTTTGCCGACAGACACTTTCACGGCTGCACTGCCCATTACAACAAAACTTCCCAGACATCAAAGCCGTCCAGATGGTGTGTTAATCATGCCCGTTGAAGGAAGAGGCAGGTATTTGGACCCCAAACATCTTGAGAAAAAATACTACTCAGACATAAACTCGAACAAGGTTTACAAGGTTTACAAAAAAGGGCCTTCAGTAAGAATTGCGACTGCTGGCCTGCTCATAAAAAGCGATTAGTTCATGGAGAAGAAATAAAGCTGTTATTGTTTTGGCTTTTTAAAAAAGTACACACATCGTGGGCTCCTGTTATGGGGGTAACAGAGATGTATATTTTCTGCGGAGAGAAATCACGTGGGGTTTGGAAAAGAACATGCTGCTCATCTTGGACATCATCAGTGTCACACAGGTCACAGATGGTGGAATTACTTTGATTCCGTGTCGCTGTCTCAAAACGTAGGGTGTGAACACGAAATGAAATTTAGTGTGAATGAACGACATCACGAGGCAGGTTGAGAAACATGTATGGAAAGGATGTCAGGCGAATGAGTGGCCAGAGCCCTTTTTGTAGGAAGAGCACACCAGTGGTGATAAGTAGAGCGTTTGCTGTTGTGTTCTCTCGGATGCGTGTCAGAATACGGTGTCCAGTACTCCAAAGGTCTCTCCCTGAGGTCTACAACAAAACGGCTGAGATCAATGGGCTCACAAATTTGCAGCTTCTGTTTGATGATAAACGATTGTGTCAGACCATCCATGGCAGAAAGAATTCGGGTTGACCAGCAATCATTGGAACGTGTGCTCTGCTGCATGTCAGCATGTAAGACCTTTTTCATTGTGTAGCTGTTGGATTTAGTCAAAGAAATGTACAGCCGCATTGCCACGCAAAACCAAATGTACCGTAGAGGTTTCAATCCACACTCGCGCGTGACACACCATGAAGGCTTTTTTCTCTGACCCCCTACATCCTTTTCAACACTGCCAACAGCCATTCCTGTAGGGGACTGTCCATCTCTTTGCCTTGTTGTAAGTAAGGAGTGGCCCAAATCTGACTCGCATACATACCAGCAGGAATTGCGTAAGTCTTGAGAAGCCATATGTGCACGTGCAACCTGTTAGAAGGTTATGTTTCTGAACAAACTCTTTTGACTCTGAACGTGCCTGCCGTGAATGGGTGAACCGTTGCGTCAGCCGCGGTTCAGATTGATCTGCTTGTCGCGCACCATGCCCAAATATTTGAATGAGTCTGTGTAGGGGAGCAGTACACCGTCAAAGCACAGAGGAGGCAGATTTTCAGAGGTAGAGATGAGGCACATTACCATTGACTTCTGTGTGTTGACAGTGAGAGACTTCCTTTCAACGAAAACCCTCAGCTTGTTTAGCATGGTTTGCAAATCCGCATGTTCATTGGAAGGGAGGGAAAGGTCATCAGCAAACAGCATGTTTTTCAGTTTCTGATTCATCCCCATCCACTAGCGTGTTTGCATCAGCATCATACAAGTTTTTGAGGATGGACAGGATGTGGATGGGCATTTGGTTCTTACGGAGGTGGTCCCACAGTTTGCTTCTGGGAATGGAGTCATATGCTTGTTTGACATTTAATGAAGGCTGTGTACAGCCGAGATGAGCCCCTCTGCATCTTATCTGCTGCATCTTTGAAGTGTCGCAGGATAAACAGCAGGTGCAGCGTGCTTCTGCCAGGATAAAACCAAATTGTGTGTCCGGGATCTTGTTGTGGGTACATACGTCCTGGACCAAGGAACGTAGCAAATTGGCATAATGTCTGTACAGTGTCCCACTCACCGCAATCATTCTTAAATTCTCTGGGATTGTCAGGGAAGCATAACTAACCGACGATCTCAAATTCTATAATTTCTTGACAGATTGTATAGTTCATATGGATGCTGGCAGCACTATCGTTTTGCCCAACAAAACCTTCAAACTCCCGAGCACGCTAGTAATAGGACATTACCCACTTGGCTGTTTGATGCTCGTTAATCTGTCAGAGACAGGCTTAATTCCAGTCGCCCTGATGCTATTTTGATTACTCCCTTACCTACGAAATATAAACCACCTTCCACTCCCCACTTGCAACAGGCAGGTGCAGTATGCTATATCTCATGGACAACTGCGCAGAGCTCACGAACTTTACGCTAATAAGAGCGAAACACACCATAGAAGTGAAGTATTGTGAGGACACTAGGCCTGGACACCAGCTGGAGGCCTCTAACAAACAGCACGGGAGTTTACGCAAACGCTTAAAAGCTAAAAAGGTTACACTTCACACCATCCTTCTTGGTGTGGGAGGATCAATCTGTACCTCTAACGCTTTGCATCATCTAAAAGAGCTTGGCCTCAATTCACAGAAAGCCCACAAGACTGCCCTTAATTTGCATGCTAACTGTGCATTATGCGCACAAACTGACTACAAGACGCGCACTTGAAGAAACTAACTGTTCTCAAGGTCTGGGTCTGGAGCAGGGGGCTGCCGGCCACCCTCCAGTTCCCCACTAGTTTTCTTTTTCCTTTGGTGGGGGAGACTCACGGCACTTCGGGCCAATATGTTTCCTTTTCCTTTCAAGCTTGATTGATGCAGGGAGTGTTTTGCTGCCTGCATAGTTTTTCTTTTCCTTTCTTATTCAGTGCTGCAATTCCACTGTCACGTCCAGATAAAAGACAGTGGCAGCGACGAATCATGTGACAGAGCAGTTGGTTGGTTGACAGTTGAGAGTTTCTGCATGTTGTTATTTATATGGCATCCTAGGCAGCCCCTTCTTGTGTATATATAGGAGCGAGCTTAGGAAATAACCTGCAACAGACATTAGATAAAGCGTACAACCAACATCTACCTTTCATCCAGCGTCTACAAACTAGGAGCCTCCGAGGCATCTCACAAAACAACAAATTTGCACTTGATGTTGTACTCCTTGGAGTCGGAGGCACAATTAAAAATCATTGCACCATAACTCCTTTACTTAACCTGGGCATCCCTCTGCACAAAGTGCACCAATTAGCTACTGCACTACACTGCCATGCAATAAAAAGATTCAACAAGATCACAAAACACAATTCAACAATGACAACACTGATAATAGGGGATCTGATGGGGGGGTTACTGGTACAGGCTGGCTTCAGGAGGGCTAGACGCAGGCCGGATTGCATGGCTAACAACGCGCTGGATCCTCATTAGTCTCTGTTGTTTCTCTTGCCTTTCCTGATTGCACGCTGGTGTTTATCAGCGTAGACTTTTACTTTTTTCACTGCTTAGCCATTCACAAAAAAAGAAAGGAACTGCAGCAAATCTCCACTCTAAGTAAGGGTAAAGAGATAGAAGACCAGAGTACCGTAAGACTCCTCCGCTATAGCAGTCACACTTCTTGACTGAAGGCCTTTTGTAAAACCTTGTAAGACTCCTCCACTAGTAAGTGAAAAGCCCCATAATTGATACAAACTATAAAATTATACTAAATTATCCCTCAACACCATCATCACTGCTTCCTCTTGTAGACCGATCACGGCCATCGCGGCTATCACAATTCTCTCTCTCCTCTTCCTCCCAAACCCTAAGCTGGTCAGATTCAGCCAAAGTTCTAAGCGCTTGCACAGCATCTGCATCTGAGCTTGCGTCCCACAGCTTCTCTGCAATCTCGCTATGTGCCGTTTCGTTTGCACACCTGCATACAAGAGATGTAAAAGCATTTCCTCACTCAGGCCTTTTTCTCTGCTATATTGATTGTGCTTTAGATTTCTTTCCTCACTCGATATGGCAAGTGACTATCACTGCCTTCAACAAATTAAATGCTTAACACAGCTGAACCTCTTTACTGCATACCTCAGCAATCGCTCCAGGGGGACGATCTCGTCTAAGACCTCGTTGACCCCTGCTGTATCTTTCCTTGTAATCATCAAAGGGTACTCCAAAGAGGCTGCGCCATACACGTCCTTGGGTAAGGGTCTGTACCTGTGTGCGCAAAATGCATGCAGGCAAAAACATCGTGAAGATGTTACACACATTTGCACGTCTGTAACGATGTAAAGATAGATGTGAAGCAAAAGGGTGCAAAATGTTCATGCATGTTCTACGGACAGGTGGGAAGTAGGAGCACTCCATTTAAATGCCAGCACCTTCCTTCCCACTAGAACAAGGCTTGCGTGTTTTGGTTAGCACACACTTTGTGATGCATGCACAGCCGCTGATTGCATTGCAACACACATCACTGCATGCAGGTACACAGACACACAACAGGCGCACCGGTGAAAAAAGGAGAAGTGCCATGGCAGGAAGTACCAGGCCTTCCTTTTGCCCCTGCAAATACGTGCAAAGCAAAGCAAGAAGTAAAATGTATGGAGATAACATCATTCTCCTACCTTTCTCAATTTTTAGCTATGATTCTTCAAAGCAATGTACACCTTACAATATGTGGTGATGTCATTGACTCATGCACATTCCCAAGCACATACACACCATGCATCATCTCCAAATTGATCCTTCATTAATACCACTAGACGCCTGCGAATGAGGAGAGTACGCGGTGTGTGTGTATGTGTGTATGTGTGCACGCATGTATGTGTGTGCGTGTGTGTATGTGCATGCGTGTGACATGCTTGCACGTATTAAAAAGCGTGTTATTTGGTGTCAAGATAGAACAAGAGTGTTCATGGCAACAGGGTTTTTATTTGACGAGAGGAATGCAAACGAATGAGCAATAAGAGGGTCTGGACTTGAAGCTGCTCGCCTGTATATTCCCACTCGATCTTCAGCACTCAGAAGAAGCTCCCTGCCCTGAAGGGCAAAGAAGGGAATACTTATATATATAAGAAGGTTCACAGGGCTCTCACTCATTTCCTTAATCCAATGTGGGGAGTGTTTTTCACTGCCTGCGTAGTTTTTTTGGTCCACAAGGTTCTCACTGAATAGACTGTGAAAAGCCCGAACTACGCTCACATGCACTATGTTTTCTTCCCTGTTATAAAGTGTGTGCACTGCAATTTTACCATCCATGCTCTTACACACAGTTGGCGAGGGTAAGCATCTAATTCAAAACAATTGTCTGAGGGCAGCAATTGCCCGAAACATAGAGCAAACAACGCAACAAGTACCTGCTGGAACTCTTCAAATATCCAAGGCCTAATTAGGGCACCCCTTCCCGTCAAAATGGCGTGGCACCTAGATTACGATGACGGGAGGTTATATGTGTGCTGAGTGGTAATGCTGTTGGAGCTTGACTTTGTGATTTAGTGTGGCACAAAAAAGGCATATATCGTGTGAGCAACGTTACTGCACCTATCAATTACCATTAGCTCTCGTTCAGATTATTAGACAGGTCACCCACCCACTCTCTTTCAGCCGCCTAGTTGCTTCATAGTGTGTGAGGATGTCCCCGTTCCCTGCATACAGGGATGCGAAGTACAGCTAGCTCTCTTGGGTGCGTCCCTGCGGAATTACAGTGCTCTGTAATATGCTACCGTTTGCAAGCGTTGCTAGCAAAAACGCCTCACAATCATTACAAAATCAAAATCGTGGCAAAGTAAAGCCGTGCACGAGAAAATTTCCTCCTCTTTTCCTCCCTTTTGTTTCAACACACGACATACATTCTTGAGTGCCCTTTGTGCATGAGCAAATATCTCTGATCCCTTTCTTCTCTCATTTCTAATTCAAACCCACGACACATGTGGCAGGGAATTATGGCAGGGACACATACCTACAATAGGAAGCTCTGGATTTGCTGCTACCACCTCCTGTACAACGCCCCAATCAGAGGGCTTGCGATACCTGAGAACACGAACGATTACAGTGAACTTCCACCCGTCATGCGTCAATACAAATTTGAGGCATTCACTCTAGCCAGAGTTTCACTGATGGATGATGCAAAAGGTGAGGGGCAATTTTAAGGTCGATGGGCCTTGAGCCCATGACTGCAACTGTTGTTCAGCGCTGTGTGTGTACGCATGTTTATGTGCAAGCACATGTGTCAGAGTGCACCTCCTGAAATTCCTAGTGATCAGAGGAATTGTCCACCTATTACCCATCAGCATTGAGGACTGCATTGGGGAAACGTCCCAGTTGCAAATATTCTCCCCATTTTGATGCTTCAAATGACAATTGAGTGACGATTGGCAAGGGCCCACCTCTTGCCGAAATTGACACTGCTTCCTCCCTCTCTACATCCTCTCACACAAGCAAAAAACGACAAGACGAGAAAAAAAGGAAAGGCCAGACAACTTGGCCGTGGAGTCAATTCTCGACAAGCTTCCCCCTTGCAGAACACACGCGTGTGGCCTTACTAAAACCTTGTCTGGTTCTACACGGACACACTTGATGATATTCAGGGTTGTCCTGTCCACCACTTCTACTAACTCTGTATCAAGGGCTAGGGATGGAAAAGGATGGTCTCATGGCATTGTTCAGGATTAAGAAGAACACAGATGGAAACATGGTCTCACGACAGAGTCAAGAGGTGCTAATGCATAGGAGGAATTCATGGCCTCACGACAGAGTCAAGGGTTAGGGACACGTAAAGAGATTTATTCTGTATATCTATTCCACAAACCTCACAGCAAAACCTATCAATCTTTTACCATATAGACGATCCGCCACTGGCCCATGATACCGTTACAGTGCATTGCAATGCCATCATAATCGAAACCAGTCTCCAGGATAAAGGCGCATTGCGATGCCATGAAATCAAGATTAGTCTCCACAGTAGGTACCTTCTGCTGTTCCATGTACGGCTGTCACATACAGAATCCTTTGATCAACAACTCATATAGCAAGCCACCTACCGCTGCTCCATTGTACGGCCATGGATTGTGACAGCAGCTGCCCCAGTACGTGCAAGAAGAGCAGCAACACGGTGCACGTTCACCTGGCACGTTCAAACGACACATCATAGTCAGTATCAGTATGTGCAAGAAAAGCAGCAACACGGTGCACGTTCGCCTGGCACGTTAGAGTGAAACACCTTTGTCAGCATCGTCATAACTCAGGGTTGTTCAGTTCAGGGTTCGGTCAAAAGTTCGAGTTCACGCATTTTAACGAACCCTAAAAATGCCGTTCGAGAGCTATTTTAAGTTCGTCAAACTTTATGCCCTTTCTCGAAAGTTTCAGTAAAAAATTGTAGTCAAAAATGCAGGAAACAGCCTTAGATGGCCGTCAAACGTTCTAATTTTTGTGTACGGATTAAATACAATATATTATATGTAATCAAGACATTTCAAGCATGTTTTGGACGTGTATGACCTCAAAATGGTACAGCAAAATCCTCCATTTTCAAAATTGCACGTTGAACTGCTCGAACAGTTCGAGTGTCCTAGAACTTTCACGAACTTTATCAAACCCTTGCTCCCAAAAAATCAAACTGAACAACCTTGAATGACATTACTGTACTGCTACTACTGTATTGCGTGTATCATTTTTGTGAGGTGCCCTAATGATTAGCACAATTTCTGAGTTTTTGGGTTTTGCAAGATCAGCCAAATAATTATAGTTTGCAGGCTTTTGTAATTTTTGGGCATTTCTGAGTGCGCTGCTCTCTGTTTGAACTTTCATCATGTTTTTTCCATGATTTTTGATTGCTCTACACCTCTTTTGAAAAATAGCTTTGTTTTATAATATTTCTATTGGAATCAGCCCATACCCATACCTTGGTTCAGAGGCCTGTGAGCAGCCAATGATTTGCAGCACCTTGAAAAACAGCCACACTTCAAGGGAGCCTTTTCGGCAGCAATTTCCATGCTACTAACAGACACTCACTTTATCTGTGCCAGTGCGGATCTTCACAGTCACAGGGAGCTCACTTTCTTTCACAAGACCATTCACAAGCTTCGCCAGGGAGCGAGGCTTGCGAAGTAAGATGGCACCCATCCCCCGCCTTGAAGCCTCTGTACAGATGGACAATGCGGCACAGTGTTTGTGCTTGCCTAGATAATTTGGTGAGGTGGGCTAGCTGAGAATTAAGTGTGCACTACACAAGTATGCATATTAATTAAGCAGAGGTTGTGAGGATGAATGGGTGCAAAGACGATGGAAACAGCCGCGCATCAACCTTGTGACAAAGAAAGAGACACGAGGGTGAGGAAAGATACACGCTGCAAAACATGCAATTTTTGTGCTACTATCAGATGAATACCACGGCTTGAAAGAAAACAACGTCAATTCATTGCTACACTCCGCATCTGTTGCATTTTGCACGGCTATCAGAAAGGGGAAGACAAAGCCTCTCTGGTTTCTGCAGTGAAATGCGTAGCATCCATTCGGATGTAAATTGATCTGCCGTCCCTGAAATCCTGGCTGACCACTGATGATGGGTTAGGCAGGGAACGATGTTGGACGGTTGACACAATCACACACACACACTTTTGGGAGTCATGCATACACATTTTGGGAGGCAGGGAACGATGTTGGACGGTTGACACGATCACACACACGCACACTTTTGGGAGCCATGCATACACATTTTGGGAGGCAGGGGACAATGTTGGACGGTTGACACAATCACACACACACACTTTTGGGAGGGTGTGTCATTTAACAGTGCAGCTTTCTGGTCTGCAAACAGTGGACTGCCACACATCGCAGAGGAAGGTCACAGAGCGAGCTAACTGCTCTGCTTCTTATTTCAAACCTGCAACTGAGGGCACGCAAGGAGCCTCAGATTGATGTTTGTAAACCATGGCCTATTCTTGGCAGGGATTCTCAGAGTGTCCGGCGATTTTTGGATGCTAGGACCTAGGAGCTGGATTGACCGTTTGCGTCCCAAAACGCATGCAACTTGACCTAGCTTAAACCACTCTGGGCTTACAAATTGTGGTTGGAGCAGGCAAGGGATCAATACCCTAAATCAGAGTAAGAGCCTCATGTCGATTAGGATGGTGCTTGTTGATAGTCAAACATCGGGCCGCATTGCATGCTCCAGATTTGGCATGCAAAAAACAAGTTGACAAACAGAAGTATGCTTGCAAATTGGATCTGCGGAAGAAAATGAGCTCATTAGGACTTGCTTAAGTCCTTAATGTCTCTGATTCAGACCAAACTTTTTATGCTGGTTCTTATGTCATACTTAGGCTCCCTTTTGGCTTCCTACTTCTCGCCTTACTCCCCAAACTTTTCTTGTACCATTCCATCTCTTTCTCTTGTTTCCCTTGACGTTGGTCCATTTCCTGCTTGTGGTGTTGATGTTGATGGTCCTCCTAGTCCTGCTTCACCAGGTGCTGTCGGCGGTGTATGTGTACGCCTTACCTTCTCCCCTTTTGTCTAGCTAGATGTGGTTACAGGCTTTCTTTAAGCTTCCGCTCAGATGCCCCCTGAGGCATATATAGCGTTGTAACCTTACCTTACCCTAGGACTTGCCCAAGTACTGGAGGAGCTCTATAGGTGCCGGTACCTGGTATTAAAGTTGCAGATGAGGATGCCGACAACACGTCCCCTCAGCCAAAGTGGCTCCTTTACCTTGATTGGGGTGTAAAGTTTCTCTGCCCAAGCACTTATATTAAAAATTGGTAAAGGGAAACGTTTCAAGCCACACATTTCCCAGCAGTCTCTTTTGCTCCAAGCGACTAAGGTCACCAGGTCACCCCACCTTTTATCGGACATCCTACATTAAGATCCACCCATGTCGCTCCAGCCTCCTGCGTTCAATTACGGAGATCAAAGTAGGATGCATCCAATGAGATCAAAATGAGAGACCAACATAAGGAGTGACTGATATTAGGAGCATCCTCATGATCTCATTTCCAGCCCTTTGCTTCCACCACCATGCATGTGTTCTTTGTCGATACCACCCCGCAATGGCTTACGGGCTTTGTCTTTGTTGCTCCTGTGCTAAGAGAGTAATGGATTTTTGTTCATACCACGCAAACAATTAAAGGCCCCTGTCCTTAGTGCTCCTGTGCTGAGAGAGTCTTAAATCTTTGTTCATACCACCACGCAAAGGGTCTTGAACGCTCATGTCAAAAGTGCTCTTTCATCGTAACACTTGGATGTTTATCAAACAGAAATTGCAGTCAAAAATTAAATAGCTTGTGTGTGCTTCCAATATCAGTACAGTCAGGAGGTTGCAGGTATCATAACTTTCTGGCGCCACATGTGTTGAACCGAGTAAAGCTGTGTGTTCAAAAACCTGACGTTAAGAGCTATTGATTGGTTACATTTCAGTCGAAACTGAGGGGGATGTTGAAAGAGGGGGGGCCAGGGGGGTCAAAGGATTTTTGGGGGCTGCTCCAGACTTTTCTGGGGCAATTTCACATAATTTGTGTATAATCGGTATTCTGAGCTTGAGCCCTGTCAATTGGCACCCTTGTTGAGAATTTTATAAAAGGGGGGGGCATCTTAAAGTGGAGGCCCAAAATTTACACGTGGCTGTCAAATTTGTTTTTGGCGCAGTCATGACAAGTAAGGAGGGAGGGTCGCTAGCGACGCTGAAAAATTGGCAAAGCCCATCATGATGCACAACGAGTGCGTGCATATGTATGCGTACGTGTGTGTGTGTCTGTGTGTGCGTGTGTGTCTGTGTGTGTGCACGTGCGCCTGTATGTATGTGTGTGCATGTGCGCAAGCGCCTGTATGTGTTTGTGTGCGTGCGCTTGTATGTGTCTGAGCGCGCCTGTATGTATTCGTGCGTATTTGTGTGTGTATGTGTGTGCGCATGTGCATGTGTGTCTGTGTGTGTGCGTGCGCATGTGTGTGTGCGCGCATGCCTGTGTGTTGCCTTGCTGCCCCACAGATGCTGCAGTAATGTACTGAAGCAGGCTTGAGGATGTGCTGCTGCTGCTGCTGTTCCCTTTCTGCTATGAGGACAGGGCAGCGGCGGGCCTTATGCCTAGGCTGGCCACAATGCCTAATCCTAAATGCGCTCCTTTCTCATTAATACATTTTCAGTGTTTATGAGGTTCTGGTTGCAGGCTTTTTATTAGTTTCCGCTCAGATGCCCTACAGGCATATATAGCGATGTAACCTTACCTTATGCCTAGGCTGGCCACAATGACTTTAGAGACACCGCTTTATCACACAGGGACACGGAAAGCACCTGCGTCACGCGCTTCATTATTTGGATCTGCACATCCCAGGAGAACACATACAGATCCCTACTCGCAGGGGGTGAATTGCATCACACGTACCAAGATGACGCGAACCACATTCCCAAAGGATCCCATCAAAGCAAACTTTCGCGCGTCGACAGCATGTCATTTGAACTCAGTTAAATAGCCCATCAAAATTAGTATGCAGTGAATTCGAGTTCAGAAAATCATGCTTGCATGGTCAACCGTGAACTTAGCAGCCAGAACACACGTGCACACCCCCCGGCCCCCGACACAGCAATCGCAACCAGGAAAGTGTGCTGATGGAAACTGCACAGCAGGAAGTGGTCTGGGGGCCTGGCTGAGGAACCCTGGGCAACTTCCTGGAGCTTCCAAACACAATGATGTGCTCTAAAACTCTACACACGGCACCCCAGGGCCCACAAACTTTTCTGGCACGATAAGAGTTTTGGTTAGGAGCCTGTTAAGTCTCAGCCCGGAAGGTGCCCTACGTGGGCCTAGCCAGCTTGGTCCCAAATACAATTTTCGTTAAGAATTAGATTTTTCCGCTCCTCACCCTGCCTTCCCCCCCCTGATGACCACACAGGGCTGCCAGAGTACTTTTTTATTAGGGCAGCCAAAGTCTCAGGTCGGGAGGTGCCCTGGGTGGGCCTGGGGAGGCTAGTGCACACTAGGGCACGCTTTATTTGGGGCAACGCTAGGGGCTTAGGTAGTAATCCTTGGTGCACGAAGGTAACCATTGAAGTCGTCTTGAGGATGTCGTATGAGTTACTGATCTGACGCAAAATTGATCTGATTGAGGAGTAATGTAGAGCGACGAAGAGTACATATATGGTGTCATTTGCTGCCTTTTGCAATTACTTTACTAGGCTTGTCAATCTATGTTTCACACAAACACACGACCGCACGTTTGGAGGCTTTCCTGCCAAAAAGTATTGTGCACACCCCGTGTAAGTACATAACATGCGTTAGCTAAAAATGTTGGAATTAGAAAAAGGGAAGGGATAGTGCCTGCACCTTGCAGCATCTGAATCTAGGGTAGGGATATCTAGGGTAGGGATCTAGGGTAGGGGAATCTAGGGTATAAGGTAGGGATCTAGGGTAGGGAAATCTAGGTTAGGGAAAGAGGGCAGCCACAAGAAATGCTTCAAGGAAATCGAGCAAAAGAGTGATTACTCTTTAGATTGCTCTTGGTCTTTCAGGCCTCACAATTGCATTTGGAAACACAACCTGGAACAAAATTTTTGAGGCGGAGGCTGCACTGAGCATTTCAACATTTGCTTATTGTTTAGACCTGCATCGCACCTTTGCTAGCTTGGTGGCTTTCACTCCTTCATCAATCGTTTTGGTGGCAATCTGAAATTGCAAATGAGGAGGGGGGGAGGGGAAGCCTCATTCAGCAGTTCTACAGCAGAGTCTCACAGTGGGCACCATTCGTTTTTACCAAAAGGGCATGATGAAAGCAAATAGGAAGCTGTCTTCAGCACAGCTCATGAAGCTAAACTCATTGACCCGCATGGGGAAGCTGCATCGCTTTAAAAGCTGTTTACTTGCCTGCTACCTATCTGCCAGTTTCATATTGCTGCGTGCACACAACAGCCAGCAAGGACTACCCTTCACATATTCGCAGCACGCGACACACCTGGAACCCAAAGACCTCACACTCAGCAGGTGTCATCCGTGCTCTCTCTATCCTGTCCCCCCTGGAATAGTAAACACAGCACAAAGGATTGTCAGCGCCCTTTGGAGGTCAAAGGAGCTCCCTGGCTTTAACTTCTTCTACGGCTCCTGGCTGACACGATAGGTAATGAACACTAGAAAGCTGGCAATTGTACATTTTATGTGTCACGCCTCCTCAGCAGCTTGGTTGCCCCGGCACGGGGCACACAAGGCCCACTCACTTGACCAGGCCTTTAGCGTAACTCATTTCTGACATGGTAACTTGGCAGCCAAGCTCTGTGGTAAGTTGCCGAAACGCTCTGTTGCCTCCCTTTGTGAGTGGAGCTAGAATCAGCTTGCCCCTGTGTGTGTGTGTGTGTGTGTGTGTGTGTCAGCGCTTACGCGTGAATGTGTATTGTGTGTACGCGTGTGTAAGTGTAAGTGTTTGTGTGTATGCGTTTGTTTGTTTGTGTGAAGTGTGTATGAGTGTATGTATCAGCGCTTACGCGTGAGTGTGTATATGTGTATATGTGAGTGTGTATATGTATGTGTACGTGTGTGTACGTGTAAGTGTGTGTGTATGCGTTTGTTTGTTTGTGTGAAGTGAGTGTGTGTATGTGTGTGTGTTCGTGTGCGCAAGTGCAAGTGCAACGCTTGGGCAAGTGTTTCTGTGCAGGCCCTGGAAACATCATGTTATATCCGACCTTGTGTTCTCTGTGAACGCCCTGTTGCGTTCAACTATGGAAGGAGGCACTTCAAACGTGAGTTCTGCGTCCTCCAATTGAACGTCTGACACGGATGTTGACCGTGTTAAGCAGGAGCCCTCCTGCCTCCTGGATCTCCTGGGGTCCATAGCTCGAGGCACTACCTTTGAGCTGCTGCATTTATGCAGCAACCCCTGCATTTGTAAAGTTTTGTTACAAATATTCCAATCCTGACTTGCAGGTTGATTTGAATTAAAAAGAAAAATATCAGGCCTGTAATATGGCCTCTCTCATGCAACAAGGATTGAAGCAGGGCGCCCTCGCCAGCAGGACCTGCGGGCAACAGCAGCGGGGCTCAGCCCGCCCCCGCGTGTCGCAGAGGATTGCCCGTCCCAGCGCGGCTGCTGCCCCCCAGCAGCATGAGGGTACGTATACAACATTACCCGACAGTTGTGATTTTTGTTGGGTGCCGGGGATGGCTTCCCTTTTGCTGTGGGTTTGTTCCCTGTTCATGTGTGTTTCGCAACATGTGCTGATCATGTTTCGCTTGGGGTGACCGATGATAACTTCACACTCCTGAATTTCACCCTGTTCTGATTCACGGCATTCCCCTCCTCATCGGACACACACCAAAGGCACACGCACGCACGAACGCACAAAACAACAACGTGTGCAGAGGACATCGGACCCGACTACAGCTCTGTGCAGCGCAACTTGGCCCTCGAGATTGTGAGGGTCACTGAGGCAGCTGCCCTTGCCTCAGGCCGCTGGCTGGGGCGAGGCGACAAGGAAGCTGCTGATCAGGTAGGTCTATCCAGCGACAGGTATAACCAACATCGGCGCACGCGTCAGACGGGGCGACACGAATTCGCCTTTCGGAAATTCGTCCGAATTCGAAATCGGAGGAGTCCTCACTCCTCTCTCCCTCTCTCTCCCCTCCCTCTTTCACCACTCGCAGGCTGCCGTGGATATGATGCGCAAGGTGCTGAACGGCGTGCGCACGGATGGCGTGGTCGTCATCGGAGAAGGAGAGAAGGACGAGGTACGAGGGAGTAGGGTTGCGAGGAACAAGAAAGTTACTAAATAAGTACACACACACACACACACAACACACACACTCACACACACACACACACAACACACACACGCAACACACACACACACACATAAACACACGCGCTGTGTTCGTATTTCCCACTGCACTGTGTACAATCCCCCCCATGAAGTTGCACGTGGGGTGGGCATGATACACAGTGCACGTGGGGAGGATTGACACACATAAACACACACACGCACACACACACACACACACCTCAATCTCAGGCACCCATGCTGTACTGTGGGGAGCGCATCGGGCATAGCTCCTTGATGCCCAAAATTGACATCGCTGTGGACCCCCTAGATGGAACCACCCTTACAGCCCAGGTGCGGCTGTGACCTCGCTTTATAGAACAAGGTGGTCGCAGCCCCAGGAGGGGCATAGAGAAATAAGGTCCAGCTGTTGGCAAGGCCAGCCGTGCCATGCGTGATGCTGTGTACCCAACGCTATGCTACGTTAACATCTCTGCCGTGCAGGGCCGTCCTAATGCCATAAGCGTCATTGCCATGGCTGAGCGTGGCTCCATGTTTGACCCAGGACCATGCCTGTAAGTTTCCCCCCTTTGAGCTCAGGGTGGCACAATATAATCTACCAACTATAAATTGGATTAGTGCGCAAAACAGCTGTCAGGCAGGTTGGGTTGAATGGTGCTCTACCCGTTTTCCTCTAAAACAACCCGCTTGTTTTAGATAGAGCTGCACATGCTGTGTATGAGAGCTTGTTCAGACGTCTTCGTCCCTCTACTGACCAAGCAGCCCACAAACATGCTCAGGTACATGGACAAGCTAGCTGTTGGCCCAGAGGTGGACCCAGCTGCAGTGTCTCTGGACAAGAGCGTGGCCGAGAACCTGAACGCTGTGGCTGCGCAGCTACGCAAGCCTGTAAGGTGCGCCAGTCCTCCAACACATTATTGCCGCGTGTTGAACCAGAAGGCTCGTCATGTGCAGTTGTAGGGTGTCATGCAGCTGAGCGCAAGAGAAACACATGTGTAAAGCTCCAGACTTCTTCCGTAAGTGGTGTGAAATTGGCGAACAAGAACCCCAGAGCTCACGGCAAAGATCCTCTCTGGTACCGCTTGAATAAAACCTTCCATGATTTAAGCAAATTTGCAGATTTGATTGATTATGACAAGATGTGTGAAAATATGTTTGCTGTACGCATGGCGTTTGCTTCCAATCTACTTTCTACAAAATCATGTCGAGAGCCCATATTTCCCTTCTCATAATGTTCTTCGTGGCTGAGCTCTCACTCTTAGGGAAGGTAAATTCTGTTTTTACATGTGAATTGTTGCTATTCTCGAGCTACCTCGTATTCTGATACGTCATATACATGTCTTTACTGCGCGCGTGCGTGTGTGTGATTTAACCGGATGGCCTTATAAAGAACTACATGACTCAGAGCGCACGCATGTAGAGTGAGTTGCATTGAAATTTACAACATGGACGTCCAGTTGCAAAACCCAAGTTATTTCCTGTCCTCTATGTTGCAGTGACGTGACGTGTGTCGTGCTGGACCGCCCACGCCACAAGGACCTGATCCGGGAGATCCGTGAGGCCGGCGCTCGCATTTCTCTTATCTCCGATGGTGATGTGGCTGGATCTATCATGGTAAGTGACTGCTGTTGTGGCTGTGGTTTACAAAATCAGCTAACTAGAAGTGCCCAGGGCGTGTTCTTGTGTTGTTGCTCAGTGAGAGGTCAGTAAGAAATGCAACGAGGCTGTGCTTTTTTCTGCTGATTACAAAGAATTGGTGCCTCCTACACACAGAGGATTCCGTGCTCCTGCAGTACTTCTGTCCCATACTTCTGCTCTCCACACAATTTCTCGCAGGTGGCCAAAGCAGGAGGCCCAGTGGACATCCTGCTCGGCATTGGTGGAACCCCTGAGGCCGTCATCACAGCTGCTGCGCTGAAGTGCATGGGCGGCCACTTCCAGGTGGGTGTGGTGTTTGTGCATGTACCTGCAATGATACATTAATGTGGATGCCACAATCTTTTGACCTCGTTACAAGGAAACGTGCCATCCCCCAAATTAAGCAAGATGCAGAATGCCAAGGAAATATTGCATTTCAACCCCCGCAAACACCTTAGCTAAAGTGAATAGATGGAGTTTAACACTGAGTTTTCTTTTTAAACGTGTGGGCAATTGATTGTCCGTTGAAAATAATCTTTGGTCGAAAAAAGTGTATTATGCCACGATCAGCCATAGTTGTGCCATTTTGCCTCATTTTCCACAGGGGGACGACTTTCCCAACAGGCTCATATTTTGAAGCAAATTGCATTATATGACGTATAAGAACGGACTGAAAGTTTGGGGCTGTGAAATCAGCCAATGGGCTGCGGTGTTTTCATTTGTGGCAGGGACGTTCTGTGTTTACTCTCTGATTAATCCTTTCCTTTTCTCTTGCAGGGCAAACTGTGGCCACGCAATGATGACGATCGCACGAGAGCAATCGCTCAAAAATACGACCTAGACAAGATCTACGACCAAGATGACCTCGTCAAAGTAGGTGCTTGCAAATGTTCGTACACCGGCACACTACGACCACAAATGAAGCATTTCTAATTACATCCGCATACTCACATCACTGAACCGTCACTGGATGTTTGTGACATAAACATATACACAGCATTGCCTGTTTCTGGATGCTCTGGCACTAAAGTGCACGCAGTTTATTGTCTGCTGTATGCGCTCACTCTCACACTGGGGACATAAGGTGGTGATATGGCTGGACTCTAAAAGGGTCGTGCCAGCTTGCGCTCTTGCGCTTTGCTCTAGTTTACTCATGTACAAAATGTGCGCACAGGGTGATGATGTGTTCTTTGCCGCCACCGGAGTGTCAGATGGTGACCTCTTGCAAGGCGTGCGCTACTACAGCGGAGGTGCCTCTACTACCTCACTGGTCATGCGTGCCCGCAGTGGAACAAGTGCGTGCCGTTGTACTTGGTTCGCTATGCCCGTGCTGATGTCCGGTGCTAGTTGTAACGAGTGGACAGTGTAACCTGGAAAAGCACAGGAAAGACGCATGGAGATACAAACAAGTAATTCTTCGTGCGATCTGCTTTCTCTCGCCTGCCTCCCCTCCACTCCAACTGTTTTTCACCTACACCCACGCTCGTGTACCCTGCCTCCTCTCTTTTGCAGTCCGCTTCATCCAGACCTACCATCGCTGGGCCAAGCCAGGAGTGACCAACATCCCAGGAGAGGACATGGCCTACAGCAACGCTTTGGGCTATGCCAAAAAAGAAAGGGAGATGAAGGTACCAGGAAGCAACCCTTAAAGGAGGCTTCTGATATAATAAGAGCGTATCCCATGCCCCCATTATGTGAGGACAGCTTATTTTTCAACCTTGTTGTAGTGTTCATTCTAACGTGACCTATGTTCATTTGCAAATCGGGATGTGCTGATGTGGAGTGCACACATTCATATGTATATCAATTAATTTGTAAAAGTTGGTTTTGGCTGAGTGATGGGATTTTGTGTGTTTCATGAACATACGTACATAATTTGTGTAGGTGAGGAGGAGGAAGGAGCTTGATGCTCATTTGTACGTAAATTGAAAAAAGTGTGCACCCACGATTGTAGCAACGCTCGTGTGAGATGGTGTAGCAAGCACTCTTTGTGGTGCGTTTTGATGATGATATTTTGAGACCTGTGATACCGCTCAATCAAACATTCATGCACGTACAGGATTAATGGATTGTTTTTTTGTGGCGCAGTCCCTGTTATTCCTCATTTAGTTCGATGAAAGCAAGCCCGGAGTCTCCTTTTATGTTGGTGCCCAATTGGCGACTGCAAGTTATGATTGCTGTCCCTGTGCTTTGCCAATGGTTACAATGGTTACAATTGGGGGTGACCTTCAGCCAGGTTGTTTGGCTGATCGGCTGCTGACTGGTCTCGGCCAGCCACAAATAAATCCATAAGCTCAGAAAGAAAAAGAAAAAGTCTATTGTTCTGCTGAGAAAGGAAATCATGAACAAGTTGGTTGTTGACCTGTTGCAGCAAAAAGGGTTGGGTTGCTGAAAAGTCCTCAAAAAAAGGCGTAAACAGGAAGGAAAAGTGTTTCCTCAGCTCACAAACTCGATGGTCTTAACAAATTAAAATAGCATGCACCTCGTTCTGAACGTGTTCATCTTCACCAGGACATTGGTCACATACGCAAGAACCATCTTCAAGCCACGCTGCTGCCTCAACTTTCAAAGTATGCGCACGCAAGCGGAATCTACTTATA
>Ga0307968_1000463_pt1 | contig 28769 bp, 32 predicted proteins | sample OrgLakmetagen650_FD_201834 | JGI IMG/M metagenome (GOLD analysis project Ga0307968, IMG submission 201834) | Saline water microbial communities from Organic Lake, Antarctica - #650 | ecosystem: Environmental > Aquatic > Non-marine Saline and Alkaline > Saline | place: Antarctica: Organic Lake...
CACACACAAACACACACACACACACACACACACACACACACTCACACACACACACACACACACACACACACACACACACACACACACACACACACACACACACACACACACACACACACACATACACACACACGCGCACGCATACACACGCACGTACACACATCTGCACGCATATATATACACACACACACACATTCACACACACGCCCGTTCACACAGGGCCTCTCAAAAGAGAGGGCAGACGAGGTGCTGAGTAAGCTGTTAGAGGCCTCTATGCTTGACTACAAGCCCCTCAGTAGTAGGGAGCACGTGGACGTTATCAAAGAAAGGTTCCTGTCTTACGGGGTCTTAGAGCGTGACATGGATTTCACGTGGGAGGAGCTGCAGCAAATTAAGTGAGTCAGTGAGTAGTAAGTCTGGGATTCCTGGGTGCACCAGCTATAAGCAGTAAGTTCTTCCTGCTCTATGCTCTCTGATAAACGACGTACCTGCTCGTTTTCTTGGCAGTGCTTGGCTGTTTATATATGCACTACTTTCCCTTTGGCAGCAAAACTCACTCTGTTGCACTGCTAGATTTATTGTTCACTTGCGGCACCCCTTGCTTTCTTTTGTTATTCTGCTTTCTTGCATCCTCCTCAACCTCATCAAACAAAACCGATGCTTCTTCGATCCTCACATATTTTGTGAGTGCAGTTCCATAGGCATTGGTGCCTTTGACACCAATGGGCTGCCCGTAGCTTTCTTGATTGCTGAGGTAGCCAGCCTGCAAAATTCTAGGGTGGGTGTGTCTGTCAAAGATCGGCCATTGCTTGCAAAGGGATCTCCTTTGGCTAACAATGCCGCATGGGCGCGTGGGCTGTTCTTTGCCGCACCTTTTGATTCAGATTTACATGAACAGGTGTACTCTGCTTGCCGATAGAACTATCAGAAAGATGGCCCTTGCTTTTCAGGAGCCGTGCCGTGCGTTGTGTGTCTCGCTTGCAGTGCGCCACACTTCAAAGTTGCGAACGCGCCAAATGCCATGCAGGAATTTTTTGAGCAGGACAAGCCCTCACTCACATCATCAGCAACATTTGAAACACCACCGACATCTTTGCCAGCAGCAGCGCCTTCACCACCAGCACCCGAAGCAGCGGCAGCAGCTCCCTCATCATCTCCATCAATATCTCCGGAAGCAGGAGCAGCAGCAGCAGCAGCAGCAGCAGCAGCAGCAGCAGCTGAAGCTCTATCGTGTTCTTCGCCAGTTGCGCCTAAAGCAGCGGCAGCTACACCACCACCACCCACGTCACCTGCAGCGACAGCAACAGCAACAGCAACCGCGTCTGCACCAGAAGCCCTCACTGACACCCAGGTAACCAAGTGGTGTGAGTCTCTCTGCGTCCATACGGTGGTGCATTCTACATCAGCACATACTTGGGGTTTACCATGACCGTGTACACAGGTGTGTGTGTATGGTGTGTGTGTGCTTAGCAGGGAAATCTTAAAATTGTATGGTCCTGACCATATGCATACTGTTCTAGCCTATCTTACTTACCTTTTTGTGGGTGGCACACGCATATAGCGTACTACAGCAAATTTAGCAGAAAACCTAAACTATATTGTCGTAGTCGTTTATGTATATGTAAGGTTGAAACCGCCCCTGCGTTTTTTTTAATCCACGCGGCAGTGACTGAACTGGCCTCTTTTTCTTTCTGACACGCCCAAAAGTTCCTACAAGCCCACAATCAGCAGCATAAAGGGCACGATCCCAACATAAGCTCCTAATAACTCTAGCCAGGACAATTTCGATCCTCTTTTTCTGACACGCCCAAGAGATTTGGCCGCACATCAATTGCAGCAGAGGGCACGATCCTGTTATCGTTTCCCCAAATTCTAGGGAGGACAATTACTAATTCCCTGTTCCTGACACGCCCAGGAGTTTCTGCAGCACGTCAATCTCAGCACAGAGGGCACGATCCTGTTTTCATTTCCCCAAATTCTACTGATTCTCTGTTTCTGACACGCCCAGGAGTTTCTGCAGCACGTCAACTGCAGCATGGAGGACACAGTGCTGGAGATTCGCTTGTTAGGTGAGTCTGAGCTTCCACACATGCTGGAGTACGCTTGACAAGCAAGCCTGAGCTTCCGTACAGATATGGAGTTCTGATCTTTCAATCGAACTTGAGCTTAAGGGGTACACGCAGGTTATTGTGTGTATACATGGTGATGATTTGGCAAGCAAGGAAACCTCCAAGCAATTAAGTCTGCTGTTTCATTTATAGTCCGTGAGAGTCATAGTTTCATTTATATATTATGAGTCATAGTTTCATTTCTGGTTCGTGAGAGTCATAGTTTCATTTATAGTTCGTGAGAGTCATAGTTTCGTTTATAGTTCGTGAGAGTCATAGTTTCATTTATAGTTCGTGAGAGTCTTAGTTTCATTTATAGTTCGTGAGAGTCATAGTTTCGTTTACAGTTCGTGATAGTCATAAATTCATTTATAGTTTGTGAGAGCCACAGTGAGTGAGTCGTAGTTTATAGTTCGTGAGAGTCATTCATGTACATGATTGTAAAGTACAGGCTTGGAGATGTCCTGCTGAAATGCACACACTGTATGTACACATGTGTGTACGTTATATGTACATGGTCACAGTATGTACACCGTCACTGTATGTACACCGTCAATGTACAAACTGAACACACACTGTACATACTCTGTGCACACTATTCACACATTGTGCATACTATACCCACACTGTATGTACACGGTCACTTATGTAAATGGTCACTGTATGTACATGATCACTGTATGTATACGGTCACTGTATGTACATGGTCACTTTATGTATATGGTCACTGTATGTACGTTATATGTATATGGTCTTAGCTAAAGCCATGTAGAATAAGAAAGGGAAAAAAACGCAGATAGTGTAAACACCACCGGCACGGAAAAGCCATGAATGGATGGTCCTGGCCAACCTACCCATGTTAGGTTGTGGTGGAATGCAATTAATTTTAATGTCACAAGTGGTGCTTATAGTCTGGGTAAGGGCGTGTCGGTCGAATGAACATTTCCAAATTGACGAGAGAAGCTAATAATTATGGACTAGGGCGTGCCGATTAAATGAACAGGGTTGACAGCGTAATCTAGAGTGTGTGCTGGAGCTTGAGGGGAAAGGCTCCACGACTGTCAGGGCATTGCAACTTACATCCTTGGGCTCCATAGATTCCAGCATTGAAGTTACTGGGTTGGCCATGACTGCGTCTATGTATTGTACAGGGCTGTTCAGTTTATAACTCCTGCTACTTTTAAGATCCGCATTTTGACCTTAAGGGTAAGGGTTACACAGCTATATCCGCCAGCGAGGGCAGTTGAGCTATAGCATAAAAAAGCCAGCTTCAAGAAGAGAAAGAGGCCAGACTGAACAAGACACCAGAAAAAGAAGCTAGAATAAAGTGTATAGAAAAAGAGAACGTTTGTGTTGAAGAAGCGCGAAGAGAAAGCATCAAGGAGAACGAGAAGAAAGCTGTTGATATGTCTCAGGAAGTTTGTACAAGAAGCATGGTTTGACCTTAAGAACGAATCACGCAACCCAGGAACCGTAGGCAACCTTTTTCGCTAGAGCTTTCAGTTGAAAGCACCATGCTCAGTACAAGTCTGACCAGACCGTGTAAAATGCTTGAACTTGCATGCAGGTGTGGATTACGAGTACCGGCGGCAAGGCATTGGCAACCAGCTTTTGGATTATGTGAAGCAAGTCGGACAACTAGCAGGGTGTGTATTGTCCAGACATGGTACTGAACAGTGTATTTTGGAAACGATTTTGGTGCTTAGTAGGTTCCATGAGCATTTTGATATACTTGTGGGCGCAATGAGACCGGGGGCGCCTGTGCCAGAATCCATGCTTGGGCTGTCATCACTGCACACGCTTATTGCTCTTTTGCTTAGGACCAAAGGGCGTCAGACAGCTGGGCATGCCTCTGGATCTTAAAAAGCATGACGTGTGCAGTGAATTCATTCCCCGTATATGCCCAGAACAAAAAGCCACTCAGGTATCAAGCACCGTAAAGCTCCTCCACCACAAAAGAAAGGGAGTCAGTGGGGATAAGGAGGGATGATCTAGTACCTGCTCCTGTCGAGAGAGGTAATGAGTAAGCTAGCACACCATTGAGTAACGTTTGTGCCCGTGTTGTCCTCAAGCCAGCAAACCATCTTCGGGTTTGGAAACTCATTACAAGCTTTTGTTTTTATGCGGCCAATCCTCTTGGCACAAAGCATTGAACAGGTGGCTGGATGCCAAAATCCAGCCGTTCTTGATGTTTCAACTACCAACGTTGAACAACTGCACCAATTACCCCTTCCTCTCTACTTTCAAATTAACAACTCGTTAGCTTACGTCGACTGAGATTCATCCGCTTTATTATAAACACCACAGTGCTCGATTGGCTTGGCTAAACGTTGCTGACTTCAACCCAAACGCGATTGCCTTCTACGAAGCTGCTGGATTTAAGAGGTGGGAGTGGATCTGCTTGATGTTTCTCATGTATTCAAATTAGCTGCTTTCCTTGCCCCTGAAGTCCATTCACGTGAGACCTATTTTCTTAACGATCATCACACAAGTGGCTGCAACTGTAGCTCATCTCCCCCCAGACATTAGGATAGCTTTCTTATCACTAACAGCTTCGGCTTTTCTTTTGTTCAGGACAAACTGGTGCAAACGCAGCGAGGCCGGTACCTTTCCGCTCTATGTGCTGCCATTGAAACCGGCAAACAAAAAGTCAAAGGTAAGCGAGGGCTGAGTGATGAAGCTGCAGGTCTGCAAGGCATGAGAAGGTGGATGATGTTGCATCATTTTTAAGGCTAACACCAACGTTCAACAAGTTCAAATCATATTTGAATGAAGCTCCTGAGTTAGTTTTGTGATTACTGTACGTAAGGTATATCACTGCCATTAACTAACGTTTTTTTGGAGTGGCGGTGATCAAACCACTCTTGTATGTTTTATGTCAACCTTCAGATTTTGCAGGGATTTTACGGGATTTGGGGGGTGACGTTAAAAAAAAACATCCTTGTAAAATATCTATTTTTTGAGGGGGTTGGAAAAATGCAAGTGCGGTACTGAAAAAACGTCCAGAGCAAAATTGGTTTTTGAGAAAACTACAAAGGCTTTACCGAAAAACGTAAAAAGGGAAAAAGATTTTGCTGCCAAGTTATATTTCTTAAGGAAGGCTGGCCTTAAATACCTGTAGCTATAATCAATTTGTAGGCCTATCAAATGCTCGTTACATCAAATGTCAATTTTCCTCCCAACGTGTTTGCATACAAGTCTTATGGATTTCGGGATTGCCTATGCTGACACTGCCCTTTGAGCCCCACCAACTTGTAAGCTCAACTGAGCCCCACCAACACGGAGCTTTTCCTTCTCTCAACAAACTCACAATCGACAGCTGTCCAAGTAAATCACATCGCCGCCATGAACTACGTTGACAGTTTTGTCTGTGCTGGCACTAGAATTAACGGGTGTACCAAACCTAAAACACAACGGTTCTTTTTAACTAAATGATAATAGCGGTGTACTGAACCCGTTTGATAATAACGCTGTAAATAATCCCTTGTGCTGGCGGCTTGTCCTTGAGCAGCACAGAGCCCAGATCTGGTTCAGTTGCACACATTATTTGCTTCCTTGATCGCAGCAGCGGAAGGGCAGAAAAGGGACGATCAAAGGGAAGGGGTTTGGACAGGCGCGAGCGTCACTGTCGTGCCAGAAGATGGAGGATCACAAGGAGAGGGCTGCACCGGGACACACTATTGCTTTAACTGCCAAAAAGAAGCCACATAGCTTTGTGCGCTCTCCTGTGCGCTCTTCAATTCAGAGGGACAGGCTGCTGTCGTGTGCATTTAGTAGGCAGCCACCGAATTGCAGGGCTCCTAACTCATATTTTTGCGGGGTTGCGTAACCTGCGTCAATGGCGCGTGTAAAGAAGAGTAAAAGAACGCCATGGTGTAAGTACTTCCGGCGTGGACTAGATTCAGATATCATGCCTAACCGGCTGATCAGTCGGCCTGTGATTGGTAACAGGATAAAGTTTTACAGGTTTTACAAGTTTCCAAAAAAAGGCCTTCAGTCAATTGACTTCTTGCAAGAAGTGCGACTGCTAGCCTGCTTATAATAAGCGATTGGTTCATGAGGAAAAAATAAAGCTTGTCACGCCCAATTTTTTGCAGCGACGAATCGTGTGACAGAGCAGTTCAGTTCATTAGTATATGTGCTGAGTCTTATACTTTGTAGTGACGGTAATTTGATCTGACAAGCTTTTATTGTGCTGGTTTAAGAAGTAAACACATCGGGGGCCCCTGTCGGGGGAAACAGAGATGCATGATTCCTGCGGAGAGAATTTACGTGGGGATTGGCGCAGTGGAAAAGAACATGCTTTTTTTTGAACATCATCAGTATCACACAGGTCACAGGTGGAGGTAGGGTAATTACTTTAATTCAATGCCGCTGTAAGAACCTAGGGTGTGAACACGAAGTCTGAAACGAGCTGTATAAGGTTTACAAGATTTACAAGAAAAAGGCCTTCAGTCAAGAGGTGTGACTGCTCGCCTGTTCATAAAGTAAAATAAGTCCATGATGGAAAGGTGGAGATTTATTGTTATCCTGATGTAAAAAAGCAGAATGAAAATGCGTACTTCCTGCAGAGAGAAGCCATCTGAGGGTGCGTGCAGAAGCAACATGTCTTTCATCCTGAACATCATCATCAGCCTCACACAAGTCACAAGTAGGGGAGGAGGTGGAATTCTAAGTTGCTTTTTCAAAGCGAAGGGTGTGGACACGAAGTTTGAAACGAGCTGTACTAAGGATGACATCACGAGGCAGGTAGAGAAACTTGTATTCGGGAAGGATGTAAGGCGAATGAGACCCAAAGTTCTTTTTGTAGGCACATCATTGGTGATAAGTAGAGCGTTTGCTTTGTGTTCTCTCGGATGGGTTTCAGAATAAGGTGTCCAGTACTCCAAGTGTCTCTCTCTGAGGTCTACGACAAAACGGCTGAGATCAATGGGTTCACAGTTTTGCAGCTTTATGTATGAAAATATACGGTTGTGTCAGGCCATAATCCATGGCAGAAAGAATATGTGCTGACCAGCAATCACTGGATCGTGTACTCAGCTGCATGTCAGCATGTACGACCTTATTCATTGTGTAGCTGTTGGATTTAGTCAGAAGTGTACAGCTGCATTGCCGCGCGAAACCAAATGAACTGTAGGGGTTCCAAGAATCCACTCTCGCATGACACACCATGAGGGCATGGTGTCTCTGACTCCAACATCATTTCCAACTCTGCCATCAGCCATTTCTGAAGGGGACTGTCCATCTCTTTGCCTTGTTGTAAGTAAGGAGTGGCCCAAATCTGACTGGCATACATATCAGCCGGAGTAGCGTATGTCTTGAGAAGCCACATGTACGCGTGTAGCCTGTTAGCAAGGTAATGTTCTGAACACACTCTTTGACTCTGAACGTAACTGTCGTGAATGTGCAAAGTGTTGCGTCAGCCGCGGCATTCAGATTGATCTGCTTGTCGCACACCATGCCCAAATATTTGAATGAGTCTTTGCAGGGGAACAGTACACTGTACTCCAGGAAAATTTTTTGTTGTTATGTTGCAAGCCACCGAGGTTGCTCTGGTGGAGAATGGTGAATCGAAAATTCTTGATTGTACAATTGAGCAGACTTTCAGCACGGAGCACAAATGGATTACTGGCTACAATGATAACAATGGGGGGTGGCCTTCAGCCAGATTGTTTGGCTGATCGGCTGCTGACTGGTCTCGGCCAGCCACAACTATTCACAAGCTCAAGAAAGAGAAGAAGTCTAGTGTTCGGCTAGAAAAGGAAATTATAAACAAGTTTGTCAGGCTCTTTTAAGGTTTACAAAAAAGGGTTGGGCTGCTGAAAAGGTGTAAACAAAAAAAAGATTTATTTCCTCAGCTCACAACCCCGATGGTCTTGGCAAAATAAAAGAGCATGCACCTTGTTCTAACATGTACCTCAGAACCAGCTGAACGCCGCAAAGGAACAGCACAAAGGCCTGTGCAACATTTTCCAAGGAGCCTCCGTTCCTCTCCACATCATCCTTTTGGGTGTGGGTGGCACCATCTACAGCACCCACACTCTGAAGCCTTTCAAGAAACTGGGTTTCGATTTTCAAAGAGCTAAGAAGTTTAGAAGCTTACCTCCAAGCTCCATGTGCACTCTGTGAACTTTGCTGCTAAACTTGTCCATACTAGACGTGCCCTTTCCAGTACTGTTATCAACTCTCATCAGGAGCCGGTTTTAGGCCAAGCCTACAACCCTCCTGATCCCCATTGATTTTTCCTTTCCTTTCCTGGTGGAGGAGCTTTACGGTACTCGGTACCAAAGTGGCTCCTTCTCTTTACGTTAGTTAATGTGGGGAGTGGCTTTCAATAATGCCTGCGTAGTTTTTTCTTTCTTCTTTTTTCTTTTTGAACATGTTCATCTTCACCAGGACACGAGGTAACATATCGAGAACCACCTTCAAGCCATGCTGCCTCAACTTTCAAAGTATGCACATGCAAGCGGAGTTTACTGACAAACGAATCAACACTACTTACACGAAATCATCATGCTGACCGAAAGAGATGGAATTACAGCAGCGATGTCAATTCATATTGCATTATTTATGCCGATTTGTGCTCTACTATACGTAACGTTTGTTGAGCACTGGCTGTTTATCAATAACCAAGAAGATATATATACATTTTAGATTTACATCATGCGATTGGACTAGGTAATCGCAGGTCTCAATCGTAGGTCTCAAACCCGAATTGAGCGATGCAGGCGTTGCACCATAAGCAGGTTGTTTCTTCTTTGTCCTCGCACGGGCTGTCCTCCTCTCTCCCATGTCAGGTGTGACAGGGGAATTGGGACTCGCCCGCTGCTCAAGAGAAGACACATTTTGGTCGCGGTTGCTTACTCCTGATGTATGCCCTTGTTCCAGCAACCGCGTCTGGGCGTTATCCCAAATTTCATCCAACCACCTCTCACGAAAACACACACAACACACACACGCGCGCACACACACATACACAGGGCAGCATCGTGTCTCCCTCCCCTGTCCCATCCTCACGGAGCTGCTGCTGCAGCGCTCAAGAGCACCATTGTCATCGGTCCAGCCCCACCTCGCTGACTAGGAGGGCAAGGCCTCGAGGGACTGCTCCCCCCTCCCCCCTCGTCTGCCGAGCAGAGGACGCCAACTTCGTGTCCGGCCCTATTTCCGTGAACACCAACACCGGCATTCGCCCCGACCCCGTCACAGCGGCCAGCCAGGAGAACACGTCCTCGTCCAGGCCGGTAGACCGCAGCAAGGGGCTGTGGACCCGGTGTGACAAATGCGGAGTCATCCTGTACATCAAGCACCTGAAGGTGTGTGGGAAGGCCTGCAGAGAAGGGGTGGACTTTCCTTGACAAGCAGATTGATCTGTGCAATCTCAGTTGCCTTCTTTCCATTGCAGGAGCACCACCACATTTGCTACAGCTGCAACTTTCACCTGAAGATGAGTAGCCAAGAACGGATTAGCCACCTCATCGACCCTGGTACGGACGACAGAGGGCTCCATTCCAGCCCTGTTTTTGCTGTGCTTCTGCACTACTATGAAATCTTGCTGCAGATATGCTTGCACTGAGACTGCGCTCTCACACACGCACGCACGCACTCACACACATGCATATACACACGCACACGCGCATTCACACACTCATACACAACACACGCACACACACATAAACACGCGCACACACACACACACACACACACACACACACACACACACACACACACACACACACACACACACACACACACACACACACACACACACACACGCTCACACATACACACATACTCACGCACATACACGCATGCACACACGTGCATACACAACACACACAGGCACCTGGCGTGCCCTGGATGAGACCCTGTCACCCTGCGATCCCCTGGAATTTGCAGACATGAAGGTGCGCAGAAGAGGTTGCATGGCAGACCTCCCGCATATGCACTCGTACGAGCTGCACCGTAGTGTGGAGGAGTGTCATGCACGCAAGCGTATGCCCCATACTCGCAATGCACTGAAATGAAAGCACAAAGTACAACTCTGTACACACATACACACACGTGCAGAACTACACGGATCGTGTGCGGGAAGCCCAGGCTAAGACAGGGCTGCAGGACGGTGTGCGTACAGGTATTGTTTGCTGCCCGTACCCCTCTGCATTCATAGTACACTGGCACCTGCTTGTTACACGGACTCACCCCTGCAGCTCTACAAACGCTTGTTGCAACAATTGTGTGGTTCTGTGTGACGCACGCAACATAGATGCTTGGCCCTAGGCTAAAGCTTGCTGCGTGGCATCGCTTCATTCATTGTTGCACGTCCTACCACACTACACCCCAGGCGCACACACACACACACACACGCACACACACACATACACACACACACACACACACACGCAACACACACACACGCACGCACGCACGCACGCACAGACACACACACGCACATGCACACACACACAACATAAATCGCAGGCACTGGCTTGCTGCACGGCATTCCTGTGGCCCTGGGTGTGATGGAGTTTGGGTTCATGGGTGGCTCCATGGGCAGTGTGGTGGGCGAGAAGCTGACGCGGCTCATTGAGTACGCCACGCAGGTATGTGTGTGTGTGTGTGTGTGTGTGTGTGAGCACGAACGTGTTATCTTCCTTTGTCCATGCAATCCTGTTAAAAAGGCAACTGCTTTTTTGATGAAGAATTGAGTGTGTAAATTGTCTGTTGCGCTCATTGGTAAGAGGGTGATATGACATGGGAGGACCTACCTTTTTCGCGAGCAAGTTGTGTACGTGTGTGTGTGTGTGAGTGTGCGTTGCAGCGTATCACAAATCGCCAGAGGGCCCGTCAACTTCTTCTTGATACCCTCAATGCCCTGCAACTGCTTGTGCAGCACCTGTTTGCGTGCAAGCTGCAAACTCAGTGTGCTTGCACAGCAGCGCGTGACGTGTGTGGGAACTGACATTACACTACATCTGGAAGTACAGCACCTTTTTTGTGAGCAAGTTCTGATAGCCGTGTGTGTGTGTTTGCGTTGCGGCATGTGACGATTTGCAGGAGGGTCTGGCGCTCATGATCATCTGCACCAGTGGCGGTGCGCGCATGCAAGAGGGCATTCTCTCGCTCATGCAGGTGCGATCAAAGCTTTATTTCTGTAATGTTTTAGGGCAGATGTTGTGCACGCACACACAAAGGCATCCTCTCGCTCAGGCAGGAGCATTCAAGTTTCATGTTTGCTGTGTTCTGGGGTTTGCGCGGTGCGTGCGGTGCGTCCTGTTGCTCATGCAGGTGCACGAGTACTTTTATTTGGCTCCAACTTAGCAGGGAAAGGGTGGCGCACATGCGCAGGAGGATATCCTTTTGCGCGTGCAGATGCCCCCAAGAATGGGTGTTAGCATTGTAATTAGGATTAAAGGTGGCGCATGCACGCGAAAGGGTGTCCTCTCATGCAGGCGCGGATGTAAACAGGGATTGATGTTGATGTCTGGGCTGCCGGCCGGCTCTTTTCGACCCCATGGTGCCCAAAATCCCCTGCACTGCGTTACGCGCATGGACAGTGCTGTTACATGAAAACACAGCCCGCGATGACTGTCACGTGTGGCTTGGCTGTGTCCCTCCAACGATGCATATTAAACGGAATTTCTCACCCTAGTAATACATAGACACAGGTATATTACACAGATCCCATACGGTACTCATTCAGTGACCATGGCCAGTTCCTTCCCATGACTTGTGTAAACACGCAAGCTCATGCCCTAAAAAAACGTATGCAGGGGACTGTGGCCAGTTCATTCCTATGAGATGTGTAAATACGCAAACTCTTGCCCTAAAAAGAATGTATGTGCGGGTTTTAAGACAGATTGTTATCCGGATCTGGCAGACCCTGTTTCCTGTTTGATTAATCAGAGCATCATGTATGCAGGGTTGGCAAGAATCATGTAAACGTAAATCTTGAAGTGCTGTATTTAAGAACATCCCCCTGCCAAAAGTGTGTTACATAGGTTGTTTGTACGTATGATTGGCTAATGTAATGCAAATATTATTACTGTACACGGTTTGTACACCAGAGCATTTCCTTGCCAAAAATTCCGGGTGTATACCTAACGCACATCAAGTGCATGTTTTGGTTCGAACCGTGTGCATAAACCACCACACGTAGATGTGTGGATTGATCTGTACTATTGTATTCTAAACCTCCGTGAACAGCCTTTTACAACAGTACGTCGCACACGCTCCTTTGATCAGGCAGCCGGGCAAGCATCCCAAGCAAACTTTCCCGCTCCGTGTCACACAAAGCGCAGCGCATCGCAACGCATTTTGTGTGTGTGTGCAGATGGCCAAGATCAGTGCCGCGCTGCACGTGCACCAGAACGTGGCCAAGCTGCTGTACATCTCTATCCTCACCTCTCCCACCACCGGTGGTGTGACGGCGTCCTTCGGCATGCTTGGAGATATCATCATTGCAGGTGTGTGCATGTGTGTGTCCGTGTGTGTGCGTGTGTGGTTGCATTCTGTTCGCGGTGATCTCTGAGATGAGCGTCAACTATGTGTGAGTTCAGCGATGCCTGACCACGTGTTGTGCTATTCAGGGGCATCCCACCAAGCAAAGCACCATGTGACGTAAGTTTTCTTTCTGGCGCGTTCACGTTGCATTCATAAAGCCACTCATGTCTTTAAATACTGTTATACACAGTGGGTGTGCATACGTACAAGCACTAAGGTTTCTTTGTGGCGTGTGCATGTTGCACTCATAAAGCCATTCACGTGCCCAAACACTGTTATACACAGTGGGCGCGCATACGTACAAGCACAAAGTTCTCTTCTTGGCTTATGCATGTTGCACTCTCATAAAGCCACTCATGTGTCCAAACACTGTCGTACACAGTGGGCGCGCATACGTACAAGCACGCATGCACTCAAACACGCAAGTACCTCTGCAACCATGCAGCACACGCATCTGCACAAACAAAAGCACACACGACACGCACACACATACACCAACACATACAAACACGCACACATGCACCAACTCATACAAACGCACACACGCGCGCAGAGCCCCAAGCAATGATCGGCTTTGCCGGGCGCCGGGTCATCGAGCAGACGCTGCAAGAGCAGCTGCCGGACGATTTCCAGGTGATTAGTTTGTGAGGTCTCGCTTTTGCCGCCATACTTTTTGTGGACTGGCCCTGCTTTCAGGTACGGCGCAAGAAGAGCTGCATACGCCAGAGCACTGCACTGTGGTCGGTTAGGTAGGCATTTTGCTGAGCAGGCGTGGCGAGGGAGCTGAGGCTATAGGTACTTGAAAGTGAGGGAGGGGCTTGAGACCTGCACTGGCTTTTGTCAATGGCTTTTGTCAATTTGTTGGGCACTTTGATAAGCAGGCGCTGCGAGAGAACCCTATTTGGGCTATCAAGCAGGTGCTGCTCGGCAACTGTTTGTAGCTTTGGGAGTGTTAGCATCCCAGGGCTCCAAGGAGACAAACCCAACAAGCACCCCATCTGGGGCTCCAAGGAGACAAACCCAACAAGCACCCCATCTGGGGCTCCAAGGAGGCAAACCCAACAAGCACCCCATCTGTGACCTGTAGAGCCCACGGCAAGTGAAAGAAAGAGGGAATGGGTGTTGCTTCTCTGATTACCTGACGGTGGTTAGATGGTCAGCATGTGTCCAAAAGTAAAGCAAGGGTGTCGTGTCGGTCATTTCACCCTGCCGGAAATTGTCGTGCTGCAATTTGAGTAGTGCTGGGCAAATGATCATATGATCCACCCGAGTGTAAGCCATCTAGATAGTGATCTACCGTACGTACAAATATTTTACAAGAAAAAATTGACGCCGCCACCACCTACAAAAAATACCATGACAGTCACGTGTCAATTTTGGGCCTCCGGCCCAAAATGACCCCCCCTCCCCCAAACCCCCTTCCTGAACCCCCACACTAATAAAAAGGGTGTCATTCTGCTCAGAATGTAAGCAGCTTTCTGCCTGCACAGTTCTCATGCCAAATAATGCAATACCTGACGAGCTACAGGGCAAAAACTGGTTTGCGCACGCTCTTGCACCGACCACCTGTTTAGTGCACTAATCCAGCCAAAAACTTTGCCACTTTTTTACTTCATTCATGCAACTTATGCATAATGCAATACGTGAACTGTAAGTTTGGAATTAATTGCTGGTAATTTGCCTGAGCATACCCTTGCGGCCTACTTGGGGGCATTCCATGCATTTCTATGACCAGGCACCCAGACCCCCCCCTTTAATCAAATCACCCAACAAGGGTGCCTCGACTGGGTTTGAGGCAGATAATTTTGGAGACTCCCCCAAAATTTCTGAGCCCAAATGACCACCCACCAACCGACCCCTTAGAATCGACTCATTTATATACCAATCGATAGCTCTCGGCGTCAGGATTCCAAAAATGTAATTTTTATTTCAAGAAATTAAGATAAATACAGTCTCCTGGTTAGGGGGAGATTAAACTTGTTGCGTGACTTAAGTACAAATTACTTTTTTGTCTTTTAGAAACTCTTGAGCTTGGTTTCTGAGTACAAAGGGCCAATTTTTTTGTATTCTTTACGTACGTTATCTAAGTAGTGCTGGGCATATGGCTGTAGACAGGTAATGTGAGTCGAAGGGTGCTCTGCTTGTGAGCATGTGAGTGTTTTGGTGTTGGTGTAAGTGTGTGTGTATCTTGGTGTGCCTATATTATCTGAGGCACCTCAATGGGCATGGACTAATAAGACCTTTTTGTCACACACGCCCATGATTAGCACACACACACATCACTGCACATGAACACAGTTACACAAAAACATGCTCACATATGCGCACGGAAACTCACACACGCACTCACATATACACAACACACACAGACAGCTGAATATCTGCTGGACCATGGACTTCTAGACCTGGTGGTACCACGCTCTTTCCTGAAGGGGGCTCTGTTTGAGATGATTGGGTTTTACAAAGTGCGTGTATGCTGCGTTTGGAGTTCAATGTGTGTGTTTCAGTTGGTTAGGTGCTACTCAGGAATGAAGGGCTCTGTTTGAGAGGTCTGACATTTACAAGGCGTGCAGTCCTGCAGTTGGATGTGTTTGTGTTTCGTTCTTGTCGTTGGAAGTCGGGGAATCCCTGGGATGCTTATACACAAGGTTTTGCCGTTAAGAAACACATGTTATGCTGACCAGGAATTCAGATACCAGAATGTGTGTGTATACATGTGTGTGTTAATATTGTGCGTGCATGCGTGGCTGTATGTATCTTTGTGTGTTCGCGCTTGAATGCAAATCTGTAATTCCGTGTATGTGTGCGCCTTGATTCTTGCAGGAGGCTCCCTTCAAGCAGCGTGGCCGGGTGCCTTTCGGCATCCAGCATGGCCTGTTCATGAACACTGAGGAGAAGGTGAGGCATCCCCAAGTGGGAATGCTTGCGTGGGATGTGTGTGGGGGAACACACGTTTCGGCGGTGGTTTCTTTGACAGCCTGTTCATGAACACCGAAAAGAGGGTGATGCATGACTGGGTGGTGATGCTTCTATGGGTTGCGTATCTGGTCCCGCAAGTTTGGACGGCAACCCCAAAGGATCGCTCACTCGTAATATGGGAGTAGGTGAGACATGCCTGGGTGGTAATGCTTGTGTGGGATGTACATGGGTTCAGAAGTTGCGGCGGTGGTTTTAAGACAGCCTGTGCATGAACACCGAGGAGAGGGTGAGGCATGAATGAGTGGTAGTGCTTTTGTGGGATGGGGGGGGGGGGGTTCTTCACCTGCCAGTTTGGATTGCAAAGGCAATCGACCTGGGGTGGCTGCTCACCTTGTAAGCATGAAGGAGAACAAACCGAGAAAAAAAGGTTTTGGGCGTGGCTGTCTTCCTCATGCCTTTGCTCTTTAGTTGTTCAGACGTTGGTGCCTTTTTTGCTTGTTTACGAGGATTGGTATATGGGGTAGCTGAACGCCATACACACACGCGCGTGCACATAACTATATGGACACGCACATACGTGTGCGTACTGTAAACACACGCGCACGTGCACTCACACACTGGTGAAAGCACATGCGCATGATCATCAGGCCTGTGCACTGTACTGTGTACGGTACGCTTTTTACTGTACGTACCGTTACTTTATAAATTACGGCGTAATTACATTTTGGGAGGACCGTAATTTACCGTGATTACGGTAATTTACTGTACGGTGAACGGCACGGTGCCAAGTTGGCACTGCCAGTGCAAAAATGGCCTCAGAAAGGCCTCTTCACCCCAACACCTCCCATTTTCACCTCAAGCATGCTCCTCTTACGTGCTGACGCCGCATAATGCTTCCCTGAACGACCCTGAGGCTGGGTTGGGGCTGCATCAGCTCAAGAGAGGGGCCCAGCAGTGAATTGCATGGAAATTCAAGAGTCGGACGCAGTACTTGATTCCTGGTTGATGTTTTGTGTTTTCATAAATAGTTGTTGCAAAAAGAAAAAGAAATTTTGGGCCGAAATTGGAGCCAAACGGTTAAATTACGGTCAAAATTGTACTGTACGGTGGCACCGTCTTCTACGGTCTGACACCGGAATTTTGGCCAACTGTAATTTGGACCGTACTGTACGGGTTAATTATGGTCGGTACCGTTATTACGGTCTAAAATCCAATATTACGGCGTAAGTGCACAGGCCTGATGATCATACATGTAAGGACACGCGTGCGCACACAAACACACACACACACGCACATACATACACACACATCAGGTGCGACGACGTATGAAGCAGTGGGAGGCCACTGGAGCCCTGACAAGCGGCAGCAGTGAGGTGTCCTACAAAGACCTTGTGGAGTCGTTCCAGGTGCGCACGTGTGGGTGTGGGTTTGAGTGTTGGTGTGTGTGGGTGTGGGTGTGTGATTGTTTGTGCGGGTGCGGGTGTATGTGTAGGTGGCGAAAGTAGCAGCACTGCACACTTGACTTGTGGGTGTCTTGCAAACTGGGGCCTTGCACACTCCCTACTCGTGCTAGTGCCGTCCTGACATTGGTGTGGCCACGCGTGGTGTGGCTGGTATGTGACTGATTGAAACAGGAGCAGACTTTCTCTGGCACAAGGGGTTTCAGGTCTATTAGATGGCACGACTTTTTGCCTCACGCAGATTGTTTATCTGTACGGAACAGTGTAATATTGTCACCGCTCGCTAAGAGAGACACCCTCTCTCTCTCTCACTCTCTCTCTCTCTCTCTCTCTCTCTCTCTCTCACTCTCACTCTCTCACTCTCTCACTCTCACACACACACACACACACACACTCACGCACACATAGACACACGCACACACAAACAAACACAAAAACACTAGCACGTGCATAATAACATACGCAGTACACACAATTGCATACACAGGCATTGACAGAGGGTGATCAGGGTACCCTTGATTTGCAAACAGCCCTGAGCAGCGGTTCAACTATGACAGACGCCCTGGAGGTAGCCAGGAATGGCAGGTGCGTGAGTGTGTGTGTGTGTGTGTGTGTGTGTGTGAATGATTGATGACCTCTGGCTTCACAAAATAAAACTTGCTGGTGAATGATTGATGACCTCTGGCTTCACAATATAAAACTTGCTGGTGGTGGATGCCTTGTTTAACGTCAGACGTTGTCTTTTGTTGAAGAAACTTCTCCTGCTCCTCTTTATCAATGTTGACGTGTGCACCAGGCAGCAGCAAACACACGTGTCCTCTCTTTTTACACAAAAGCAAACTGCACACTTAGAAAAAGAAAGGCCATGTTCATATGAACCTTTCTCCTCTGACACGAAAGCAAACTGCTCAACACATACTGTCAGTAAGAAGTAGAAAAGGCCATGCTTCTACGCAAATTCTCTATTTTTGCACGAACGCACATTGCACACCAAGAACAAGAAAGGGCAATGCTAGTTCAACATTTTCAAATCTGTTACGTCGCCTCTCCGATGGTTGCATGCACAGGCTGGAGTGGCTAGAGCTGCCAGACACCCAGAAAGACCTGGAAAGCAACTTTGTGCTGCGCATGGCATCCAAAGAAGCCTAAGCAGCACCTCACTATTGCGGCCCTGCTGGGGCTTTGGTGTCAAACCGCTGGCGTGTAACGAGCTGCGATGGCGTCGTTACGTTGACCCTATTTCCATCCATGGTTCTGCACTGTAGAATGTCAGCAATCGATTTTCCGGCCGCTTTGTAATGCATGCGGGAGGACGTTGGTTTGAGGCGCTTGGAAGACAGTGTGTGAGGGCAGTCCCCCACACATGATTTGACTGCTTGGTTTGGTCGAGGGACCTTGAATGCTAAGACGTAGGCAACTTTTAAACTGCCTGTTTATTGCTCCTCACTTATATTAGAAAATTTAATTAGGTTAATGGGTTCTTTAAGTCAGCTATATTTGTTTTGCAGGACTGACGCAACATGGATACCTTACCTACTAAAAAATACGCAATGTTTTTAAGCTAAATACATGCAAGCCTGATTTGCTCGCAGTCTAAGAATTGATTGCTGAACCAGAGATCAATCAAAAACACCATCGGAACGATGCCATTCCAAGATCTTTCGCACTCGCGGTCTCGCCCTGCAAACTTATTGAACAAGACATAAAAAAACTCTCAACTGTCAACCAATTTAACTGCTTCGTCACACGATTCGTCGCTGCCAACGATTGGGCGTGACAGCGGAACTGAATTTTCTTCACACTTGACGAACGCCGGAAGGTATCTAAGAGACATGTTCGACGCGTTGCGTTTGCATGTATTTTCCTATCTATCTCATATGCTGAGAGGGTTGACTCATATTGCATGGGGAAAATTTAAGCTGGCTCTAATACAATCCAGACTTAAATCAACAATGGCGGAGATTCAGAAAGCCAGGAGCAGTCATAGTAACTCTGCCCCCTGGCAATGAGATCCACCATGGGACTTCCAACCGAACATACGCGATGTACATCAAGGGGTTACAAGGGGTTACAAGGATGGCCTACAGCCCGAGACTCTGGCTGATGGCAATTGGCTGGTGAAACAAAATCAACCAGCGTCGAGAATTGAAACTAAATCTGACACAAATTTGAGGAGCCTGTATGAGTCTTGATTCAGGAATGCATTGATCTCAAAATCAGTGATACTGTGATGACAAGCCAAGAAAGGAATAAATTTAGAGCTCGAAGGAGCAAACGCATGCAGAGTCTTAAACATTCCTTCAAAAAGGTCTTTGTATCTCATGCGCAGCTCGCACACTTCAGCACACTTGCAAGAGAAAAGCACATGCTTCTCATCTTGAACTTCTCCACACTCACATTTATCACAAATGCTAGAACCCCCATGCCATTTGCAAGACTCCACTCTCAAATGGTGTGCACGCAATCTGAACCTGCTGAAACTCCTCAACACATGTTTGTCCAAATCCTTGTACAAGTAGGAGGGGATAGAAAAAGGAGAACCTCTAGGACCACTCCCAGAACTCCCACACCACTTGTATACGTGACGCGATGTACATCACCTGATCGAAATTACACACTTCTCCAGTCCAACAAACAGAATAGGCACAAGAAAGAAAGATTGTTTAGCACTGCTGGCATGGAGCAAGATAGAGTAAATGAGGCACCCTCCGAGCACTCAAATGAAAGATTGTGTAAAATGATGTGAAGCCTCCACCATTTTGCTAAACTACTTTTGCAATTTGCCAAACCAGCTGTGTCTAACCGACTTTGCAAGCTGTTTGCTCAACGTTCTGGAATCAAGAAGCGACGTGGTGCAAAAGGTAATTGACTGACGCTTATATAGAAGGAGCAGCGATAAGCAACCCAAGTTCAAGTTGCGGTTGCCATAGTACCAGCAGCCTTTATCTTCAGCCTTCCTGACACAAAAGGCCAGCTCACCGCCATGTGCCTGTTGAAGAAGAAGTGCGGTTCTACGTCGGCACGTGGCCACCTACATAGCTCACCTATATCAATCCGTGGACCATGGCAATGGCCACCACATCTGCAGGAAGCGTCTGCTGCCCGTCAACCCCTGTATTGCACGTCAAGCTGGTGCGTTTGTGTGTGTGAGTGGTACAGATCAAATTTTGCACACCTGCTTCAATTTAGCGCATGAAAAGGTCGAAGACTTCTTGTCTTCTGTCTTCCTTTTTGAATATGGCTTGTCAAAACAAGCAATGAACTGATCTTGGCTTCTCTGATGATAAACTATCATTGCAAACTTGTCTGACAAATGCGTGAGCAGGCATGGTGTTGAGGATTGCACGGCCTTAGTATTGTCTTCTTCCTCTTCACTGGTGAAGCATACAGTCATACGGGCGGAAACAGTGAGATGATGCTGAGCTCTCTCTCTTTTGCTGTAGTGCTTGCTGCTCCTTCCATGCTTCCCATGCGTCCACGTTTTGCTGGTGCTGCGAGATTGGCTGTGGTGGTGGCGTAGGTCGTGGTGGTGGTGGGAGTTTCTGGGCCATGCGCACCCCCTTGCTGCTGCTGCTTATACTGGGCCTGATGCTTTCCCCAACTGACCAGCTGCACCTCATGATCCTTCTGCCTTTTGCTCTTGCGCACCTTCAGGCCCAAGTGCGAGTCAATTTTCTCCTTTTTGTCCAGCATGATGAGCACTTCCTCCCTGCTTCCCAGCTTGTGGGCTTGCCATTAACCGTACCCCTTCCCACTCGTCAAAATACCGGCCCTTGTGGCTGTTTGACTCGTTTACGCCCTTCGAATTTGACAGCTACATCTGAATTTTGTTTTGTCGGATATATTTGTATATTTCCGCAAAGCTTTTATTGAAATTTCCGTTTGTCATGCCTCCGGCAATGGGTTGTTACAAAGTAACTCCAGCGTAACTTCAGGTCCTTTCAGTTGCTCTGGCCGTTTTTGTCACACCATGGTCTCCGGCAAAGCAACCTCCACCAAAGCCATCAAACCCGTGCGAGCGCGCACGAGCATGGACGTGCTGTACAGCATCATGCAAAGCATGGAGGTGAGGCATTTCTCGCATCCTCCTTGCACACTCCTCTAACACTTCAAGACTTTCCAATCCAACGGTACCAAGACCTCGGCTGTCATTGGGCCGTCCTTTGCAGAACAAGCTCGGCGGAGGCGAAGGTGTGGAGGGCATTTATGGCAGCATCACCCTAGCAGGCATGCAGCGCATCTACGACAGCATGCAGCACAGCTGCGGCTTTGATAGCAGCAGCACGCTTGTGGACATCGGTGCCGGCCTTGGCAGGTGCGCAAACTGATGGATTGTAGGCCTGACAGACGAATGAAATTTTGAATTTCAGCAGCAACCGAAACCTGCTTGTATAGAGGCACCCTCAATTTTTTGGTAAACATGTATGTACACTACAATTATGAAACAACATTGCGTTTATACATTCACGCACACACACACACACACACACACACACACACACACACACACACACACACACTCACACACACACACACACACGCACACACATACAAAACACACACACACACACACACACAAACACACATACATACACTCTCAGGCCGCTCCTGCACGCGCTGATGGAGCCTCACGTTCGGGGTGCTTTCGGGATTGAGCTGGATGAAGTTAAGGTGTGGGACAGACACCTCTTGTATGGGACAGACACCTCTTTTTGTGTGGGACGATTTAGGCTGCACAAGGGTATTTAAGAACAAGAAAGGGAATGATATATATAGCGCACATACATACGCAGGCATATGTGCATATATGCCTGCTCATGCCGGGAAATTTGTGCAGGCCTGTGAATATCATTCCCACGTTGATTGAGAAAATGCGCCACTCTGTATTGGTGTTGGGTACAGGAAAGGAAAAACTAATGTGAACTGGAAGGATAGCAGGCATAGGCCTGAAATCGGCTCCTGATGAGAGTTGGCACGTTTATGTATAGGTACTATACATTTTACATTCATAGGGGTGGCGGGCAGTGTATTTGTTGAGCTACAGATGGAGAGTGTGACGTTTTTGGATGATCAGTGAAGGGAGTTAAAAGACAAGTAGAGGCAGAGAGTGGAATTTCTGTTCACTCTAAAGATTGGATTTTGTGGGGAATGCGCCGGACTGTGCTTAGTGCATTTGCAAGCACACTGAAATCGTGAATCTGATGTGTGTGCTTCTCGTCTACCGTCTTTTACTGTTGGACAATCGTTACCAAATATGTAGGGCTGGCCAGAACCGAATATACACCGTACATGACCGTATATATGGTGATTTCCCTGCCAGAAACATTGTATAGGTATACTATATACACCGTATATATTATATACGTGGTTCTAGTCAACCCTACAAGTATGTCTCCTCCAACAGAGCTGAGCTGCTGCTTCCCTTATGGGCATGGCCAAATTCATACACACACGCACACACACTCACCCGCAACCACATACATATACACATGCATGCACACAGAACAAACATACACGAATGAACACACACGCACACACACGCACACACACGCACACACACACGCACACACATGCACACACACAAACAAACACACACACAAACACACAAACACACACACACACCATACACACACACACACACACACACACACCAGCCTGCTGCCCTTGTAGGTGACCGAGCTATATGCATCCCTGTTACAAGCCACTACATGCATAAGCGCAGGCGCGCACACCCTAAGGATGAGCACAAACGCACAAACTAAGCGGCGAGCACCAAGAGACAAGCTGATTTCAGCACACACACACACACACACACACAACCACACACACACACACACACAAACACACACACACACACAATTACACACAATTACACACTACTGTCTGTACACACTACTGTCTGTACATTACTATTTTTCAGGTGACAAAGGCCCACGCCTTTCTTTCGCAAGCCATTGCTGAGCTGGCGCGGAGGGAGTTCCTGCCCTTCTCCTCTACACCTCACATGCTGTGTCAGAGCATAGAGGAGGTGTGGTGCTGGCTGTGTATGTGTGAAAGTGTGTGTGTATGGATGTATGTGTGTGCCCGCGCCACATGCTGTGCCAGATACTAAAGGAGGTGCTTTTCCAGCTGTGTGTGTTCAAATGTATGTGTGAAGGTACATCAAGATCTGCCCATTTATAACAAAACTGATTTGGCTTTACCCTTTACCTAAGCCCGCCAAAACACACAAACAACACACCAAACTCAACACCTGCCATCGGACACACACGCACACACGCACGCACGCACACACACACGCACACACGCGCACACACACACAGGTCGCAAGCCTACACCCAGCCACGCATGCGTACTCCTTTTGGGAGGGCGTGCCACGCAGTGGGAAGGCGGCCTTTGGGCGCCTATTTGCGGCGTCCAAGACCCTTAAGGTGTGTGTGCGCGCGTTTGTGTGTGTCTGTGTTTGTGTGTATGTGTGTGTGTGTCGCGCGCGTCTGTGTGTATGTGTGTGGGGGGAAGTGCGTAAATTTGAATTGATGTGAAGTGTTTCACTAGTATCTGAGCAATGGCAGCTCTTGGTCCATTACAACTCAATTTTCATAGATCATTCACATGTTTTAGAACCTATCTCGCACTCTATGCAACCGCTCATTCTGTATCTTGATTTGAATTGAATTTCATACTAGTCTGAATAGTACTTCTCAGAGGAACAACTTCCTTAATTGTTTTGTTGTAATTAACAAGTTCTAATAAGTTACAGCTTGAAAGAACTTATTCTAATAAGTTCTTTCAAGCTGTTTGTTGGCCCCTTTGGTGTGGTATGTGCCGGGTTGGCCAGAATAGTATACACACACATACTCACACACTCATACACACATCCACACACGCGCACACCATACATTTTATATACATATACATACGTGTTGATTACGAAATTCCACTGCTAAAATTTTTGTGTATGCACCGTAAATATGTAAAAATGTATGGTTTTGATCAACCCATAAGAATGTTTGACTTTTGCCTTATCCCTAGGGTTGGCCAGAACCATATACATACGGTGTATATACGGTATTTTTGGCAGGGAAATCACCGTATATACGGTCATATACGGTGTATATATACGGTTCTGGCCAACCTTACTTATCCCGTTGTTGTCGCGCGATGGTTGGCAGTAAAGTACCCCTATATATACACAATTATTTTTGTACGCCATATGCTGGTGTTGCTGGCATGTGCAGAAATATAAGATATTAAAGATAGTTGATGTAGCAGTGCACATGTGCACATGCACACACACATGTACACATAATTGCATACAAACATGTGTGCAAACATGTACACACATGCATACACATACGTACACCTTTTCAGGCGTGCACATACACACATACATATGCACACACGCACACACACACACACACATACACACACACATACACACACACACACACACGCACACACACGCACACACACAGGCAGTCGCTGTGGTGCAGCGCTCCATGAGAGGAGAAGACCCCGCCCAGCTCATGCACTCACTTGGTTTTGGTCCTCTTCTCCTGATTTCCAACTTTGTGGTCAAGATGTCAGGTGCGGTCAAAATGGCATGTGCACCAAGATTTGAAATCGCCAAAAGTTGCTCCGACTTTGTGGTCAAGATGTCAAATGCTATTACTGCAAGCGCACATCATCAGAGATGGTACTGTGCACCTTAATGCACCAAGATTTGAAATCGCCAATTCGTTGCTCCAACTTTGCCGTCAAGATGTCAGGTGCTATTACTGCAAGCGCACATCATCAGAGATGGTACTGTGCACCTTAATGCACCAAGATTTGAAATCGCCAATTTGTTGCTCCAACTTTGTGGTCAAGATGTCAGGTGCTATTACTGCAAGCACACATCATCAGAGATGGTACTGTGCACCTTAATGCACCAAGATTTGAAATCGCCAATTCATTGCTCCAACTTTGCCGTCAAAGTGTCATGTGCTCCAAGATATGAAATCGCCAACTTGTCGTTAGAGGTTCAGGTGCACTAACATCTGATCTTATGCTCCTTGGCTGAACATATGCGTCTTGCTTTAAGCCGCAGCAAATGTTACCATGGCCTGCAACAAATATCACACGTCGCAATGTAAAAATGTTACTATGATCTGTAACAAACATCACACGTCGCAATGTAAAAATGTTACTATGATCTGTAACAAACATCACACGTCGCAATGTAAAAATGTTGCCATGATCTGTAGCAAACATCATACGTCGCAATAAAAAATGTTGCCATGATCTGTAACAAACATCACACGTCGCAATGTAAAAATGTTGCCATGATCTGTAACAAGCATCACACGTCGCAATGTAAAAATGTCACCATGATCTGTAACAAACATCATACGTCGCAATGTAAAAATGTTACCATGGCCTGCAACAAACATCATACGTCGCAATGTAAAAATGTTACCATGGCCTGCAACAAACATCACACGTCGCAATTAAATATGTTGCCATGATCTGTAACAAACGTCACACGTCGCAATGTAAAAATGTTACCATGATCTGTAACAAAAATCACACGTCGCAATCTTACAAGTGTCAGACGCGGGTTTGCTGCTTTGAGCCTACTGCACGTACATCTGCCCCACTCATGAAGCGGGAAGTGGTTATGTTTGCCTATCTACATTATCTTCTTCCTTAGCGTGCAAGCATTGCAGCAGCATGCAAAGGTCAGAATGTTTGCAACAAGCCACACACACATGCCCACACACACTCATACAAACACACACAAACATACACACAAACACACACACATACACACCCATCCACACATACACACACACACCCACACACTCACACACTCGCACGCACGCACACGCACCCACACAACCACACACACACACACACCACACACAAACACACACAATCACATACACACAAGCGTCCTGCTGTTACTGACACTGTCACTCGTAACCACCTGCACCTGTGCAGCCCCTCAACCCCCCCCCCCCCCACACACACACACACAAACACACTTGCACCACGCAAACACACACACACACACACATTCTAACACACACCCTTTCTGTGTATGTATTGTGTATGCACAGGGAGCGGCCGCAACTTCCAAGCCTACGTCTTCTCGAAAGTCAAGCCCGGCACCGCCAACTTTGCGCGCCCGCCTCCGTCGATCCCCTCTCTTTCAACCCTCGCACCTGCGTCAGCATCCTCGCCACACTCACAGCCAGTGCAGCCACAGCAGCAAGCATACCCAGCTGCCCAGGTGGCCACATCAAAACGACGTGCAGCAGAAGCGGCAGCAGCAGCAGGCGTAGGAGACGCGGCTTTGCTGCTCTCTGAGCGAGGCACTGCAGCAGCAGCAGCAGCAGTAGCAGCCGCAGCAGCCGCAGCAGGCAATGCAGCAGGCACTGCAGCAGGCACTGCAGCAGCTGGAGAACCAGCACCTGGAGACGGTATTCTAGAAGCAGGAGCAGCTACTGAATTGACTGCTCCGCATTCTAGTACCAGCACTGATTGCGGCGCTGCTGACCTGGATATGAGCGGTGATCTGTGCGGCGATCTGGTGCTGCCGGGCATATCTGCTGGGGGCAGCATTTCAGGGGTGGGTGGGCTGCTCTGCTTTGTGCACGCACGCACGCATGCACGCACGCACGCATGCATGCATATGGCTTACGACACAGTCTTACGTTTGAGCATGTTTTCATTGCAGGAATAATAATAATAATGATAATATGGAATTACAGCTTCTCAACAGGATGCAAACGCCTGCAAACGCATGTCTTGAGCTTCTGCACACGCATGTCTTGAGCTTCTACACACGCATGTCTTGAGCTTCTGCACACGCATGTCTTGAGCTTCTACACACGCATGTCTTGAGCTTCTACACACGCATGTCTTGAGCTTCTACACACGCATGTCTTGAGCTTCTACACACTCGGCCCTTTGTGCAAACAGCATGTCTTGAGCTTCTACACACGCATGTCTTGAGCTTCTACACACGCATGTCTTGAGCTTCTACACACTCGGCCCTTTGTGCAAACAGCAGTCGTCATGCTGCTGGTTCGTTATCCTGAATGTAGGGTTGGCAGAACCGTATGTGTCCAACGTATACGAACGCTTGCTTAGGCATTCCCCTGATACAAATGTCGTATATACAAATAGTATATACGTATGTATGTATGATTATGGCCGACTCTACCTATATGTATAAATGCTTTGTGAGGTGCAGCGTTTGCTCACGTCGCACATGCGAGATCAATGTCCATTGTTTTATTCGTTTTCTTCATTGCTGCAATCACAGCTCTAGATACGCAGCAGCAACAGCCTTGTGTATGTGTGAACCTTATGTATGCGTGAACCTTGTGTGAACCTTATGTATGCATGAGCCTTATGTATGCGTGAACCTTATGTATGCGTGATGTTATGTATGCATGAGCCTTATGTATGCGTGAGCCTTATGTATGCGTGAGCCTTATATGAACCTTATGTATGCGTGAACCTTATGTGAACCTTATGTATGCATGAGCCTTACGTATGCGTGAACCTTATGTACGCGTGAACCTAATGTATGCGTGAACCTTATGTATGCGTGAACCTTATGTGAACCTTATGTATGCATGAGCCTTATGTATGCGTGAACCTTATGTGAACCTTATGTATGCGTGAGCCTTATGTATGCGTGATGTTATGTATGCGTGAGCCTTATGTGAACCTTATGTATGCGTGAACCTTATGTGAACCTTATGTATGCATGAGCCTTACGTATGCGTGAACCTTATGTACGCGTGAACCTTATGTATGCGTGAACCTTATGTATGCGTGAACCTTATGTGAACCTTATGTATGCATGAGCCTTATGTATGCGTGAACCTTATGTGAACCTTATGTATGCGTGAACCTTATGTATGCGTGAGCCTTATGTATGCGTGATGTTATGTATGCGTGAGCCTTATGTGAACCTTATGTATGCGTGAACCTTATGTATGCATGAGCCTTACGTATGCGTGAACCTTATGTATGCGTGAACCTTATGTATGCGTGATGTTATGTATGCGTGAACCTTATGTGAACCTTATATATGCATGAGCCTTATGTATGCGTGATGTTATGTATGCATGAGCCTTATGTATGCGTGAACCTTATGTACGCGTGAACCTTATGTATGCGTGAACCTTGTGTATGCGTGAACACACACACACACACCCCTTCTCGCTCATGTTTCACACAATGGTCCTACTGTCAATTTTTGCAAGTGCAGCTCTAGATCAGTAGCAGTGAAAGCCTTGTGTGTGTTTGTGTGTGTGTGTCAATACTCGCTCACCCTTGTGCGTGCATCTGTGTATGTGTGATTGTGTGATTGTGTGCCGCAACACGTTCACCCCTTCATGCTCATACTGCAACTCTGTTATAAGGCAATCCATCCTCTGAATCACATGCCTATTTCAGAGGTTAATATGCTTATTACATATGCTTATTACATATGCTTATTACATATTACATATGCTTATTACATATGCTTATTACATATTACATATGCTTATTACATATGCTTATTAAAGAGGTTGTATCACATGCTTATTTCAGAGATTGCTATGCTTATCGCACATGCTTATAACATATGCCTACCGTACTGCGTTTGGTTGTAGTAATTAAATAATTATTACGGACCCTCGCAATAAGTCAAGCCGAAAATAAATAAAGTTTTTTCAGACCTCGCAATACTTAGACTTTTTAATGCGGTAGTTTCTGGGTCCCCCCAATGGAACCCCAT